>RCUF01000117.1_pt1 | contig 46325 bp, 40 predicted proteins | sample 2166311 | NCBI WGS metagenome assembly RCUF01 (sample SAMN09932608, study PRJNA488358) | compost metagenome | feature: garden; material: soil; isolation source: compost soil in 4-hydroxybenzonitrile-enriched culture | place: Germany: Experimental Botanical Garden Goettingen | collected 2016-01-27
AAGCAAGGTTAATTGGACGGTGAAATAGGACTGAAGATCGGTGTCATTCATTTTTTTATTAAAGTGTTGACACCTCGATTGCACCGTGATAAGATACTCGAGTATGTTAATTGAAAAGTATGGATTAACAAGTAGAAGGTCCGACTTCTCACCTGCCCGGTATTGCCGGCTGGTCATGATCCAATGATTTGTGAATTGAACTTTCATGATGAATTGAGTATCAGACAGGGATGTCGGCTGTATAGTCGTCATCCCTTTTTTGTGCTTAAACACAATACAACAATAACAGGTTCTGGAGGTGGAGGGTTATTAGTAAGGAACATATGATCAATGATGAGATTCGGGTGAGAGAAGTACGTCTAGTTGGTGCGAATGGGGAACAAATCGGGATTACACCGACGCGTGAAGCTTTGCAAATGGCGATTGACGCAAACTTGGATCTCGTAAACGTGGCGCCTCAAGCGAAGCCGCCCGTGTGTCGGATTATGGATTACGGTAAATTCCGCTATGAGCAACAGAAGAAAGAAAAGGAAGCCCGTAAAAACCAGAAGATCGTTGACATCAAAGAGGTATGGTTCCGTTCCAACATCGAGGAACATGACTACCAAACCAAGTTTCGCAATGTGGTAAAGTTCCTGAATGAAGGGGACAAGGTGAAATGCTCCGTTCGTTTCCGCGGTCGTGAAATTACCCATGCTAATGTGGGTCAAAAAATTCTCGAACGTGTGAAATTGGAAGTTGCTGATCTTTGTACCGTGGAGCGCCAACCCAAGCTCGAAGGACGCAGCATGATTATGATATTGGCTCCAAAGAGTCAATGACAAATTAAGGAGGAAGTTCAATGCCTAAAATGAAAACACATAGCAGCCTTAAAGGCCGCTTCAAAATTACCGGTACTGGTAAAGTAATGCGTTACAAAGCTTACAAAAACCATTTGCTTTCCCACAAATCCAAACGTGCAAAACGCGTTCTGGGTACTAACCCTGAGATGGCACCTGGGGACGTTAAGCGTCTGAAACAAGGTCTTGCTAACCTGAAATAGCACTAGCACTACAATGAATGAAGTATAAACATTATTTGGGAGGTCTATTGATATGGCAAGAGTAAAGGGCGGATTCGTCGTTCGTCGTCGTCATAAAAAAGTATTGAAGCTTGCTAAAGGTTATTTTGGTTCCAAACACCGCATTTTTAAAACAGCTAACGAGCAGGTAATGAAATCGCTTGTTTACGCATACCGTGACCGTCGTCAGACGAAACGTAACTTCCGCAGACTGTGGATCGTGCGTATCAACGCAGCAGCTCGTTTGAACGGTTTGTCTTACAGCAAATTGATGCACGGCCTGAAATTGGCTGGTGTGGACATTAACCGCAAAATCTTGGCTGATCTTGCAGTCAATGATATTAATGCATTCAACTCTTTGGCAACTGTTGCTAAAGGCAAAATCAACGCTTAATTATTAATAATGAAGGCGTGGAAACCGCGAAAGCGGTAAAAAGGTATCCCAAGCAGTACGCTGTGTAGGGATGCCTTTTTTTGTACATACTCAATGTTACGGAAAAGACTTCGTTTTCTCCAAAATACGAATAAATATGACGTGAGATGGAAGAATGTATGTTTTTTTTAACTTTGTAACGCTTACATTGATGAGATTTTAAAAAAAATTGACCCAAGGTTATTAATTGTCTAGATTTTAGCCGATCATAATTGTATAATCTCTAAAGTAAGTCTTCTGTACGATCTGTCTCGTCAGTAAATGACATGCAATGAGCATGTACATGTTCAAAGAAAAGAGACAGTCCAGGGATCTAACACTAAGGGGGAACAGTATCAGCATGAAGAAAATGTTCAGTATGTCTTTGGTTATGCTGCTGGCGATCTCGGTCATTCTCGCAGGCTGCGGTAACAAAAATCAAGGTGCGTCCAACGCAAATGGTGGAGACACAGGTGGTTCTGCCAAAACATCGAATGTCCAAATCGGCATGGTTACAGATGTGGGTGGAGTAAACGACAAATCGTTTAACCAATCTGCTTGGGAGGCACTACAAGCCACTGAGAAAGAATCCGGCGTTAAAGTTAAATACCTGCAAAGTAAATCCGATCAAGATTATATTCCTAACCTGAACCAATTTGTTAAGGGTGATTTTAACCTGACTTGGGGAATCGGTTTTAATCTGGCGAATGCGATTGGACAAGTAGCGAAAGACAACCCAAGCAAGAATTTGGCGATCATTGACAGTGTCGTGGATGCGCCTAACGTAAAATCGGTTGTTTTTGCTGAAAATGAAGGTTCCTTCTTGGTGGGGGTTGTAGCTGGTAAGCTTACCAAAACAAACAAAATTGGTTTTGTGGGTGGACAAGAAAGCCCATTGATCAAACGTTTTGAAAAAGGATTCGAAGCAGGAATTAAAGCTGTAAATCCAAATGCAAAATTGGAAGTTAACTACACAGGTGCATTTGATAAGCCGGATCTGGGTAAAGCAGCAGCGGCGACGATCTATAACAGCGGTGCGGATATTATTTTCCATGCAGCTGGCGGATCTGGTACAGGTGTATTTAATGAAGCACTCGCACGTAAGCAGCAAGGTCAGCAAGTATGGGTTATTGGCGTAGATAAAGACCAATCACTTGAGTTTGGTGACGACGTAACATTGACTTCGATGGTAAAACGTGTAGATGAAGCTGTAAAACGCGTATCTAAAGAAGTAATTGATGGTAAATTTAAGGGCGGTGTCGAGACACTGGCTCTGAAGGATAATGGTATTGGTTTGGCAGACACATCAACGAAAAACGTACCTAAAGACGTGCTTGATCTTGTAGAACAATACAAGCAAAAAATTATTAAGGGTGAAGTTACAGTTCCTTCGAAATAAGTTTTGGCTTGAAGAACATAGAAGTAGCGACAAGGCTGGTTCATAAGACTAGCCTTGTTCTTACGTCTGGAGTTATATGGATTATAACGGGCAAAATCAGCTCATTGGAGCACATACTATAAAGTGTATAAGGGTGATCTCATGGATGCAGCGACCCCCGTCGTTGAGTTAAAGCAAATTACAAAACGATTCCCCGGCATCGTTGCCAACGACTCCATCAGCATCAAGCTGCATAAGGGAGAAATTCATGCCCTATTGGGTGAGAATGGCGCGGGTAAATCTACGCTTATGAATATTCTTTTCGGACTGTATCAGCCGGATGAAGGGACAATTGAAATCGGAGGTAAACCCGTACAGATTGATAGTCCAAATAAGGCGATTGATCTGGGGATTGGCATGGTGCATCAGCATTTTAAACTCGTACAGCCGTTTACCGTTACCGAAAATATTGTCCTGGGCTCGGAGCCACGTAAGGGTCTGAAAATCAATTATAAAAAGGCTGCCGCAGAAGTACAGCGGTTGTCTGAGCAGTACGGTCTTCAGGTAAATCCGAATGCCAAAATTGAGGATATATCTGTTGGTATGCAGCAACGTGTAGAAATTATCAAAACGCTCTATCGCGGTGCAGATATTCTGATTTTCGATGAGCCTACAGCTGTACTGACACCACAGGAGATCACTGAGTTGCTGGACATTATGAAACGTTTGGTGGCTGAAGGCAAATCAATTATTCTTATTACTCATAAACTTAAAGAAATCATGCAAATTGCAGATACCGTTACGATCATTCGTCGAGGTCAGGTTATTGATACGGTCAAGACGTCTGAAACAACACCAAATGAGCTGGCTGAGAAAATGGTGGGCCGTCGTGTGTCCTTTAAAGTGGACAAGCAGCTTGCGCAACCAGGACAAACGGTACTGGAAATGAACAATGTAATTTCTAAAAACAAGGATGGCATTAATGTTCTAAATGAGTTGAACCTGCAGGTCAAGGCGGGCGAGATTTTGGGGATTGCCGGAGTAGATGGAAATGGACAGAGTGAGCTGATTGAAGCTTTGACAGGCTTACGCAAGGTGGATGGCGGAAGCATTCGTTTGCTCGGACAAGAGGTGGCCAATCAGCCACCACGCAAAATTTCAGAGGCAGGCGTTTCACATATACCGGAGGACCGTCATAAGCATGGGTTGGTGCTCGATTTTTCTATGAGTGAAAATATGGTGCTGGAGACGTATTACCAGGCGCCTTACAGTAAAAATGGCTTTTTGAACAAAGATGCTATAGAGAAACAGGCCAAAAGTCTTATCGAAAAGTTTGATGTAAGGACACCGGATATTCACACGAAGGCAAGAGCATTATCTGGTGGGAACCAGCAGAAGGCTATCATTGCGCGTGAAATTGATAAAAATCCAGACCTTCTCATTGCAGCACAGCCTACACGCGGTCTGGATGTCGGAGCTATTGAATTTGTCCAGAAACAACTGATTGCCCAACGGGACCAAGGTAAAGCTGTGTTGCTCATATCTTTTGAACTGGATGAGATTATGAATGTATCCGACCGAATTGCTGTCATCTATGAGGGCAAGATTGTCGGAGAAGTGCTGCCAGAAGAAACGAATGACCAGGAACTGGGACTGATGATGGCAGGAAGTGCAGTGAAGAAAGGAGTAGAGAATGGCTAATCTATTGAAAATATTCACAAAAGACTCCTTTGTACTGGCGCTGGTCTCTATTATTTTGGGTCTCCTTCTGGGTGCTATTGTGATGCTGATTGGCGGGTATGACCCTATTGTGGCCTATTCTGCTTTGTTTAGCCGTGTATACGGAGATTCTTATAACTTTGGAGAGGCTATCCGTGAGATGACTCCGCTGGTTTTAACGGGGTTGGCATTTGCTTTTGCGGCCCGCGCCGGATTGTTTAATATTGGCGGCGAAGGTCAGTTTCTGGTAGGTATGACAGCTGCTTCGATTGTGGGCATTAAACTCCATGGGTTGCCAGCTATCATACATGCACCGTTGGCTGTGATTGCAGGTGCAGTTTTCGGAGGCCTGTGGGCTGCGATTGCTGGCTATTTGAAGGCCAAACGAGGCGTGAATGAAGTTATTACATGTATTATGATGAACTGGATCGGTCTGTATTTGGCTAATTTGGTGATCAATCAGTTCGCACTTATGGATGGTGAAAATCGTTCTGTCGATATTCAGCCTTCTGCTTCAATTTCCATCGAATGGCTGTCCCAGATGATGGGGAATGCTCGGGTACATTGGGGTACGGTTATTGCTGTGCTGGCGGCAGTCTTTTTCTACATTTTCATGTGGAAAACAAAGCAAGGCTATGAGCTTCGGGCTGTCGGATTTAATCAGGATGCATCCCGCTATGCAGGTATGAATGTAAATCGTAATATCGTAAAAGCGATGTTCATTAGTGGAGTTTTTGCCGGATTGGCAGGCGCCTTTGAAGTACTGGGAGTATTCCATTATCAATCTGTTATGGCAGGATCACCGGGAACCGGCTTTGACGGTATCGCTGTAGCCCTGATTGGGATGAATAACCCATTCGGTGTGTTGCTCGGTTCTGTTTTGTTCGGAACGCTTACGTATGGTTCTGCGGGGATGAGCTTTAGCGCAGATGTACCGCCCGAAATTATCCGGGTTGTCATTGGCTCGATTATTTTCTTCATTGCGGCCCAAGGTATTGTACGTTGGGTTGTGAAGCCGCTCTACTCCAAGCGGAAGAAAGAGAAGGTGTTGTAAAATGAGTTGGTTAACACTTGGTGAATTAATCCATACAACGCTCGTTTTTGCGACGGCGATTATTTTTGCGTCTCTCGGCGGAGTTTTTTCAGAAAAATCCGGTGTAACGAACCTCGGGTTGGAAGGACTTATGGTATTCGGAGCGTTTGCAGCGGGTGTTGGCGGATTTTATGCCGAGCAAGCTGGACTAGGAGGCACCTCTGCGGCTTGGGTAGGTGTGCTGTCAGCTGCGGTGTTCGGTATTTTGGTTTCGCTAATTCATGCTGTAGCCTCTATTACGTTTAAAGCCGATCAGGTAATAAGTGGTATAGTTATCAACTTTTTGGCAGCAGGTAGTACACTGTACATGGTCAAGCTTTTATTTGAGGGTGATGGTGACACAGGTCGGATTCAGGGTTTCAACGAAATATCCATCCCTTACCTTGTGGATATCCCGATTGCAGGAAAAGCCTTTTTCCAAGCTTACCCAACGACATACTTAGCCATTCTATTAGTTATTATTGGCTATTTTACTTTGTATAAAACACCGTTTGGCTTGCGTTTGCGTTCCGTTGGGGAGCATCCAGGAGCGGCCGATACAGTGGGTATTAAAGTAAATCGTCTTCGGTATATTGGTGTTATGATCAGTGGGGCGTTGGCTGGTATTGGTGGAGCTACCATCACCCTGACTACAACCAATATGTTCTCGCACAATACAGTTTCGGGGCAGGGATATATTGCTATTGCTGCTATGATTTTCGGTAAATGGAATCCGCTCGGCGCTTTTGGCGCAGCAGTGTTTTTTGGTTTTTCACAAGCCATTCGCAACTATGTGCAGCTGTTCGCATGGTCCCAAAGTATTCCCCAGGAAATTATTTTTATGTTGCCGTATCTCCTGACGATTATTGTACTGGTAGCGGCTGTCGGACGTTCACGTGCTCCGGCCGCTTTGGGTCAACTTTATGATCCAAGCAAGCGTTAAAACTTATAAATAGCTGATGTGTATGTTTTGAAAATGTCATTGGTGTATAAAAAATCTGGTATCTGCATGTGCAGGTACCAGATTTTTTTATATTGTGCAGGCATTTAAACATACGCTACTGGCATGAATGGAATAGACTGTGCTATGCAGATTGGACGGGACGCTCGGCCCCTGTCAGCTCCGGTCTATTTTGTGGTGGTGATGAGCTATCAAGGAGCCGTTCAATCTGTCCATCCGTTGAGAAAGAAGGAGGAAATACGATGAAACAGGCAGTAACCAGAAAGCAGGTGGAGAAGCTTGTTGGCAAAGTCATCTTTGCTACTCGCAAGGATGGTTCCCAGGTCAGCGGCAAGCTGATTCGCATTTCGGGTAACCGACTGGTTCTTCAACCAAACCGCAAGAAAAAAGTAAACACGAAGGCGATTATTCCTCTGGTGCTGTTTGACTTACTTGCCATCGGCACAGCTCCATACATTGGTGCCTATGGTGGGGGATATGGTGGCTACGGTCCAGGTTATGGAGGACCAGGATATGGTCCGCAGCCAGGCCCGTATACAGACGGGGGGTACCCCGGAGTAGGATATCCGTATTACCCTAATTTATTTTAGTCATACAAAATCTTGAGCTCGAAAAAGATACTTTTTACAGTGACTTTTCGAGTTCGTGGCATCGGCTCAGAGCTACGTAGCGCAGCATTTGATATTGATGACGCAGATAAAAATGGATCCCCCTGATATTGTCTTCGTCCACCATAACTTTAGCCCGCTTGCAGCGACGCAGTCGTCCGTAGTGTTCGGCATGCTCCAGCAGTTTTTTTCCGTATCGCATACCTTGATGAGCCGAAGAGATTGCGATCAAATCAATGTATAATAGTTCGCCATGCAGCATAACATGAATGAAGCCAACAACCTGTGCATTATCCGGTCTGCAAGCCACAAAAGTGATGCCCCGGTTTAAGCGCCGGGGTAATTCTTTGCGTATTTGTTCCATTTCTTGGACACTTAAATGCGATAGAGGGACAAGCTCTTGCTCGATGAGACGAAAGATGATGGTGTCATCTTGATAGCTGCGTTTTCGAATCATAAACGGGCCTCCTTTTCTACCCTTTTAACAAGATAAGACGTGGCTTTGGAGGAGTGCACTGTCTCACCGTGTGGTCTTTTTTATAATATGCGGGTACCTCTTACAAGCGTGCGACTCTGAGGTGCTTCAGAAAAGAAACATAAATTTTTATGAAATATGGGTATTGACTATCCCAGATGAGAGACATATAATGTGTCTAAACATTTGAAAGAATGACATGAACTCAACGGCAATGAAGAGGACGAAGTGATTAGGGCTCTTTTGTTCAGAGAGTGAGGCATTAGCTGCAAGCTTCACCAAAATCCCTTTTTAACGAGCTCACCTTGGAGCTGTTTTCCTGAAAAGTATTTGGGCCCGATGATATTAACGGTGCGCTGAATCACCTATTAGGGAAAATCGTACGGTCTACGTTACAGACGCCAGATATGGAGATCCTTTGTGATTTCTGTACCTGCCAAGGTTCGATATTGCGAAATATCGGGCAAACACGGGTGGTACCACGGAAGCTACAGCCTTTCGTCCCTCAGTAACAGCAAGTCTGTTCTAGGGATGAAAGGTTTTTTTGTTTTTACAAATGTCAGATGTATGTAAATTTTGTAAAGGAGGATGACCAATGAGTGCACAAATTCCTGAAGTTAGGTCAACCAATGAATTACGTGAAAAGTGGATGAAGCCTGAAGTGATTACAGGTTCGGAAATTTTACTCCGTAGCCTGTTGCTGGAGGGAGTAGATTGTGTCTTCGGATATCCTGGTGGTGCAGTGCTTTATATCTATGATGCCATGTATGGCTTTAAGGATTTCAAGCATGTCCTCACTCGTCACGAGCAAGGAGCTATTCATGCGGCAGATGGTTATGCACGGGCGAGCGGTAAAGTGGGTGTCTGTATCGCGACTTCCGGACCTGGAGCGACAAACCTGGTAACTGGTATTGCGACGGCTTTTATGGATTCGGTGCCGTTAGTGGTCATCACGGGTAACGTTATATCTTCCCTGATCGGTACGGATGCTTTCCAGGAAGCCGATATCACGGGAATTACAATGCCGATTACGAAGCACAGCTATCTGGTAAGAGATGTGGAGGATCTGCCGCGAATCATCCATGAGGCATTTCATATTGCCAACACAGGGCGCAAGGGACCGGTGCTGATTGATATTCCGAAGGATATTTCTGCAGCCCAGACGTTGTTTGTTCCACAAACAGAACCTGTGACCATGCGGGGTTATAACCCGAAAGTGATACCCAACAAAATTCAACTAGACAAGCTAACTCAAGCTATTTCCGAAGCAGAACGTCCATTCATTCTGGCAGGTGGAGGAGTTGTATACTCCGGTGGACATGAAGCACTTTACGAGTTTGTTCGTAAAACGGAAATTCCTATTACGACAACATTGCTCGGATTGGGTGGTTTCCCAAGTGGACATGAACTGTGGACGGGGATGCCGGGGATGCATGGAACATACACCTCCAATCAAGCGATTCAACAGTCAGATCTGTTGATCTGTATCGGAGCCCGCTTCGATGATCGGGTAACAGGCAAGTTGGATGGCTTTGCTCCTCAAGCTAAAATCGTCCACATTGATATCGACCCTGCTGAAATTGGAAAAAATGTTGCAGCGGATATTCCTATCGTGGGTGACGTGAAGGCAGTGCTGGAATTGCTGAATCAGGATGTGAAACGTGCGGATCGAGCTGATGCATGGAGAGCGCAAATTCAGCATTGGAAGAAAGAGAAACCTTATTCATATAAGGATTCTGAAACGGTGCTTAAACCACAATGGGTTGTTGAGTTGTTGGATGAAACGACCAAGGGCGGCGCAATCGTAACGACGGACGTGGGACAGCATCAAATGTGGGCAGCACAGTATTACAAATTCAATCAGCCACGTTCATGGGTCACCTCTGGTGGACTCGGTACGATGGGATTTGGTTTCCCTTCTGCAATCGGTGCTCAGATGGCAAATCCCGACAGATTGGTAATATCGATTAACGGGGACGGCGGTATGCAGATGTGTTCGCAGGAATTAGCCATCTGTGCAATCAATAACATTCCGGTTAAAATCGTAATTATCAACAACCAGGTTCTTGGAATGGTTCGCCAATGGCAGGAATTGATCTATAACAATCGGTATAGTCACATTGACCTGGCTGGAAGTCCGGATTTTGTGAAACTTGCCGAAGCATACGGAGTCAAAGGACTGCGTGCTACGAATAAGGAAGAGGCACGTCGGGCTTGGCAGGAGGCGCTTGATACACCCGGACCGGTCGTTGTCGAGTTTGTAGTCAGCAAGGAAGAGAATGTATATCCGATGGTGACGCAAGGTTCGACAATTGATCAAATGCTGATGGGGGACGAGTAAAATGACAACAAAAAATACCATTGCTGTACTGGTAAATGATCAACCCGGCGTTTTGCAACGTGTGTCCGGCCTGTTCGGTCGCCGAGGCTTTAACATTGAGAGCATAACTGTGGGACAATCGGAAGAAGTTGGATTATCCCGTATGGTCATTGTGACTGTAGGGGATGAAAACAACTTGGAGCAGATTGAAAAGCAGCTTTACAAGCTGGTTGATGTGATCAAGGTCATCGATCTCAGTTCCAAGCCGATGGTAGCTCGGGAATTGGCGATGATAAAGGTAAAGGCAGAACCGCCTCAGCGGCCAGAGATCATGGGTGTGGTAGAAACATTCAGAGCAGCTGTAATTGATGTTGGAACGACGAGCTTGATCGTACAGGTCATTGGCGATACAGAAAAAATAGATGCCATGATCGAGTTGTTGAAGCCTTACGGTATTCGGGAGTTGACTCGAACCGGGGTTACAGCTATGATACGTGGCAATGCTTAATATGGAACTTTAACAAATTACCGCTTATAGCTTATAGCGCATTAAATTAATAAAGAACCGCCCGCATAAGAGCGGGGGCTCGAAGAGATTTTTAGATACTGATCACGAGGGAAAGTCTCTTGGGGTACCCGCTCATTATGAAGGGTCCAATTAAAAGGAGGAAATTAACCATGGCAGTTACAACGTACTACGAAAAAGATGCAGAACTCAGCGTATTGAAAGGAAAGACAGTGGCCGTTATTGGTTACGGTAGCCAAGGACATGCTCAAGCACAAAACTTGCGTGACAGTGGTGTGAATGTTGTTATTGGTTTGCGTGAAGGCAAATCAGCTGATGTCGCAAGAAACGACGGTTTTGAAGTTCTGAACGTAGCTGATGCAACAAGCCGTGCAGATGTGGTTCAAATTTTGTTACCTGATGAAACTCAAGCTTCTGTGTACAAAAATGAAATTGAACCTAACCTGAAAAAAGGCGCAGCTCTTTTGTTCTCCCATGGTTTCAACGTTCATTTTGGACAAATCGTAGCTCCTAAAGATAGCGATGTATTGCTGGTTGCTCCAAAATCCCCAGGACATATGGTACGTCGTACCTATGTAGAAGGGTTTGGAGTACCGGGGTTGATTGCAATTGAGCAGGACGCAACGGGTCAAGCCAAAGAAATCGGTCTTGCATACGCAAAAGGCATTGGCTGTACACGTGCGGGCGTAATTGAAACCTCCTTCCGTGAAGAAACGGAGACGGATCTGTTCGGTGAGCAGGCGGTATTGTGTGGCGGCGTGAGCGCACTCGTAAAAGCGGGCTTTGAAACATTGACTGAAGCAGGTTATGCTCCTGAGATGGCATACTTTGAATGCTTGCATGAGCTTAAGCTGATCGTTGACTTGATGTATGAAGGTGGATTGGCAACGATGCGTGATTCCATCAGTAATACAGCGGAATATGGCGATTATGTAACTGGACCACGCGTGGTAACGGAAGATACGAAGAAAGCCATGAAGGATGTATTGACTGACATTCAACAAGGTAAATTTGCTCGTGACTTCATCCTTGAAAATCAATCTGGACGTGCATTCCTGACGGCTACTCGTCGTAATGAAGCTAACCATCCGATTGAAGTGGTGGGCGGACAATTGCGTGAAATGATGCATTGGATCAAAAAGTAATAATCTTTTGTACTATGAACTCGACAACATGAATTATTTATAAATATTAATTACAATGCGGCCCTGCTTATTGCGTGAGCCGCATTGTAATTTAAGGGTCCTAATCCTGAGGAGGTGCGTTAGGTTGCGCAAAATATATATATTTGACACAACGTTGAGAGACGGAGAACAGTCACCTGGCGTGAACTTGAATACTCGTGAGAAAGTGGAGATCGCTCATCAGTTGGAGAAGCTGGGAATCGATCGTATGGAGGCTGGGTTCCCGGCTGCTTCTCCGGGTGATCTGGCGGCTGTTAATGCAGTAGCAAAAGCTGTGAAAAATTCGACGGTTATTGGTCTTTCGCGTGCAAGGGAACAGGATATTGATGCGGTTCGCGAGGCACTCAAGGGAGCTCAGGACCCGTGTATCCATATCTTCTTGGCAACTTCCCCTATTCACCGTCAGCATAAGCTGCGGATGGAGAAGGCACAGGTATTGGAAACTGCTCGTGCTGCCATACGCTATGGGTTGAAATATTTGCCTAAAGTGGAGTTTTCTTTGGAGGATGCAGGTCGTACAGAGCTTGATTTTGTGGTTGAAATGGTTACCATGGCTGTACAAGAAGGGGCTTCTGTCGTCAACATTCCAGATACGGTAGGTTACTTGACACCCTACGAGTATGGAAATATATTCAAACACATTAAGGAAAATGTCGTCGATGTGGAGAAGATTCAATTGAGTGCACATTGCCACAATGACCTGGGAATGGCTACTGCTAATACACTCGCTGCCATCCTGAACGGTGCGGATCAGATCGAGGGAACCATTAACGGTATTGGTGAACGCGCTGGAAACACGGCCATTGAGGAAATCGCCATGGCACTGGAGACGAGACAGGAATTTTTCCAGGCCAAAACATCTCTGCAATTGTCTGAAATTGCGCGCACGAGCCGTTTGGTTAGCCGTTTGACGGGGATGGTAGTGCCGGGCAACAAGGCGATTGTTGGAGCCAATGCTTTTGCGCACGAATCAGGTATTCATCAAGACGGCATGTTGAAAGAGAAAACGACTTATGAAATCATGACACCAGAAAGTATCGGTCTGAAAGAAAGCAAGCTAGTACTCGGTAAGCACTCAGGTCGTCATGCTTTCCGTGAGCGTTTGATCGAGTTGGGCTACGAATTGAGTGAAGAAGATCTGAATCGCGCTTTTGGGCAGTTCAAGGACTTGGCTGATAAGAAAAAGGAAGTTTCGGACGATGATATTTTGGCATTGCTGGAAGAAAAATTGGCCGATGCACCTGAAGTCTTCAAGCTGGAAACGATTTTTGTTACCTATGGAAACAAAGCTACGCCTTCCGCACAAGTGCGTCTGGTTAACGATGAAGGTCAGGTTATCGAGACAGAAGCTGAAGGAAATGGTTCAGTCGATGCGATCTACAATGCGATTGACCAAGCCAGCAGCGAAAGCGTTGTACTTTCAGATTACTCCATCAAGTCAGTTACCCATGGTAAGGACGCCCTGGGTGAAGTCCATGTAGTACTGACGCAAAACGGACTGTCTGTGCAGGGACGCGGGGTAAGTACCGATATTCTGGAAGCAAGTGCTCGGGCTTACGTAGATGCGCTAAATGGTTTGATCGACAAGCGTAAAAATTACAGCAATCGCGTAGATTATAAATCTTAATTTTATCGGACTTAAGAGTTGGATATATACAGGATCGGATGTTTCCGGTCCTGTTTTCTTTTTCTCTGATGAAAAAACCAGCTTATAGGCTGTGCCTATTGAATTGATAGATTCTATATCTTGGTCAAAACCCTGCCATGTATGTTACAAAGAAGGTATGAAAAATACGGTTGTATAGCTGTATAACAAGAGGAGTGTACGTGATGGCAGACGTTAAAAAGATTGCGGTAATAGCGGGAGATGGAATTGGACCGGAAGTGGTCGCAGAGGCAGAGAAAATTTTGAAACGTACGGAAGAAGTGTTCGGCCTTTCATTTGAAACGGAGCATGCGCTGTTCGGCGGGATTGCGATTGATAAGAAGGGCACACCATTGCCGGAAGAAACACTGGCAGTATGTCAAGCTGCAGATGCCGTTCTGTTGGGAGCGGTAGGAGGACCACAATGGGACAACAATCCAAAGGAGCTTCGTCCTGAAACTGGACTGCTGGGCATTCGTAAAGAGCTCGGTCTGTTTTCGAATCTTCGTCCTGCTGTCGTCTTTGACTGTCTCAAGGACGCATCTACATTGAAACCGGAAGTGTTGGAAGGAACGGACCTGATCGTGGTGCGCGAACTGACGGGCGGCATTTATTTCGGTGAGAAGTTCAGACGAGAAAGTCCTCAGGGTGAGGAAGCAGTCGATACTTGTGCATATAATGTAACAGAAGTAGAGCGTATAGTGCGCCAATCTTTCGAAATTGCACAAAAACGTCGCAAGAAACTTGCATCGGTGGATAAGGCTAATGTACTGGAAACCTCCCGTTTATGGCGTGAAGTCGTTAACCGGGTTGCTGTAGACTACCCGGATGTCGAGCTGGAGCATGTATTGGTTGATAACTGCGCCATGCAATTGCTGCGTCGTCCATCTAGCTTTGACGTCATCGTGACGGAAAATATGTTTGGTGACATTCTCAGTGATGAAGCGGCTATGCTGACCGGATCCATCGGCATGCTCTCCTCCGCATCACTTGGAGAAGGCAGCTTCGGCCTATACGAGCCGGTACATGGCTCGGCGCCTGACATTGCAGGTCAAGGGCTGGCGAATCCCATTGCAACGATTTTGTCCGTTGCTTTGATGTTCCGTCTCACCTTCGGGTACGAGAAGGCAGCTGATGCCATTGAGAAAGCGGTAGCTGAGGTATTGGATGCAGGGCACCGTACGGCGGATATTGCGGTGGATAAATCTCAAGCGATCTCGACAACTCAAATGGGCGATCTGATCGCAGCAGCTATTCGTTAAAAGCTCCGTAAATCACCTGTTCTGAAAAAAAGCTTCCTATTATATAGTAAGGTTATACAGTACAGTCTTTTTCGGCAAATGTTTAGCACAGTAGCTCCTGAGCAATCAGGAGCTACTTGTATATTCAAAAGTTCAAAATGTGAATAAACCGTGAATTTTTAAGCTAGTTTAAAATAATTATAAAAAAGTAATGGTTATAATGTTGACTTTGATTTCAGCGAATGATAACATTTATCAAGTAAGTTGTTCATTACAATACAGATGATTGAGGAAAACACATTCGGTGTTTTTCTTACATATTTTAAAGGAGGATTTCATTATTATGGCAGAAAGATTGGTAGGAAGACCCGCCCCTGATTTTGCATTGGAAACAGTGACTGGAGACGGTCAAGAATTTGGTTCGGTAAAGCTTTCCGATTACCGTGGCAAGTGGCTCGTATTTTTCTTCTATCCACTGGATTTCACTTTTGTGTGCCCTACGGAAATTACAGCGTTGAGCGATGCTGCTGACCAATTCAAAGAGCTGGATACTGAAATTCTGGGTATCAGTGTAGACTCCGTGCACAGCCACAAAGCATGGATCAACACAGCTAAAGAAAACAATGGTCTGGGCAAACTGAACTTCCCATTGGCTTCTGACATCACGAAGAAAACAGCAAGCGATTATGGCGTTCTGATCGAAGAAGAAGGCGTTGCATTGCGCGGCTTGTTCATCATTGATCCAGAAGGCGAATTGAAATATCAAGTGGTTAACCACAACGACGTAGGCCGCAGTGTGGAAGAAACTTTGCGTGTACTGCAAGCTTTGCAATCCGGTGGCTTGTGCCCAATGAACTGGAAACCAGGCGATCAAAATCTGTAATATAAGCTTCATAAGTTGAAATTAAACAAGCAAGCCCCCAACTAGCGGTTACTCTGCCGTTATTGGGGGCTTGCTTGCCTGCTCTGTGCAGCGCAAGATGTGAGGATATCCTGTTTAAATGGGACAATATAGAGTGAAGTAACAAATAATTATGGAAATGTTGTTGTGTTCTGGAGGAATTTTGCCTGATGAAAGCGAATAAGGTATTGTAGAAGATAAACAAGGCAGAACAGGTTTTGTTCAGAGGAGGCTGAGCCCGGATGAGTTATTGCTGTGGAGCAAGCATGGTAGGAACCAAGGGAACGCTGAAGCATTACCGCACCCAAGTTCATAATGTTCCTTTGCTGTTTTGCCCGGTATGTCGTCGCATTGAAGTTCATTATAAAGTCGAAAATGAGTATGAAATTCTGGCTGAATATGCACATGGAGATGGGGCAACCGAGATTGATTTTCAGGATTATGTCATGGAAGACGATGATACGATATTTGAAAATTGTGTGAATCGTGAAAGTGAAGATGCCTTTGAAATTGTGAAGCGTCAAATTGACATATCTCTGGATTTATTGATGGTAGCCAAACAGATGAATGATGAAAAATGGCAGGGAGAGCTTAAGAGAAGACTGGCCGTTATGAGCCAAAGACGATCCCGACTTCAACATAATAAGAGCGGCAGTTGACATCCTACACACCAAAGAAGCTCTCAATTCTGGAGAGCTTCTTTGGTGTGTAGGGCGCTTGTTCCTAACGTAATCTTTCATTTTGGTAATGTTGCGCAGATATTATGACGAAAGAAAACAGGATAAAAATTTGGATTCGACACTTTTTCCGATTGACTGCGATCCTTAATCTTGTCTATCATAAAATAAGACTCGAATTGGAAAGAGATGGTCGGATTTCTGTGAAACTGTTTTCTACATCATTGAAGGGTAGTCGATAGATGCCTTTCTCTTCTTCAAGATTATTACGCGTCCGAAACGGCCAGTTTGTCATTCCGAAACAAGGGGGAAGCCTGGCATGATCAGTGAATTCCAAGAAGCCTTGCTTGATACCGTGGGAGCTTGTCCTTCCACACAGATCGCCAATAACAAGTATGAAAATGTGCTGGAGAACCTGGATAGTGGTATCATGCTGTTTGACAGTGACGGGGTACTGACCTTTATTAACGTGCAAATGGCGAAATTGCTGGAGCTACCACGGAGTTCGCTAGCAGGTCGCAATTTGATGCAAATTTTGCATCATCCTGAGTTAAGTCGGTTTAAGAAGAAGAAAATCATGCGGATTTATAAAGAAACTATCTTTCATAGAAAGCGCTATCATGAGTTGATTGATGAGTATGGTCGGCATTGGTTGATAACAGTGACCTATGGTGATCAGATGGATGGGGATTTTTTGTTTAGCGTCAAGGATGTGTCGGATTATAAGCAGATTGAGCAGACGGCGTATCAAAACGATAAGCTGGCGATGCTGGGACGCATCTCTGCCTCTATCGCCCATGAAATCCGTAACCCGCTTACCGCAATTCGGGGCTTTATTCAATTGCTTCGGCCACATTTGGTGGAGTTGGGCAGGGACGAGTATGCCCGCATTATATTAACAGAGATTGATCGTGCGAACGACATTATTTATGAGTTCTTAAATTCGTCCAAGCCTTCGGCTCCGCAAAAAACAGCTGTATCTGTGATGGGCTTGCTGAAAGAGGTAGTGATGCTGACAGAAAGCGAAGCATTAATGAAGGGTTGCCAGATTGCATTGGACGAAAATGATGAGCTCATGAAGGTTTCCATTGATGTGAAGCAAATTAAGCAGGTTATCCTCAATATGATTAAAAATGCGATGGATGCCATTGAAAGCATCAGTGGGGAACGAGAGGGCTGCATCGATATCCATACAGTGCTTGAGGGTAATTATGTCCACATTTGTATTGAAGATAACGGATTAGGTATGGATCACAATACATTGGCGCGTTTATTTGATCCTTTTTTTACAACAAAAGAAAGTGGAACCGGATTGGGATTGGCTGTGAGCTATCGAATTATCAAAAATCACGGAGGCTTCATACATGTAGACAGTAAACATGGAAGTGGCACACAATTCAAAATCACGCTTCCTGTAGTTTAATATGGGGAGGTTATCGCAGAGGGGTCCTGTACATACTATTTCTTTTATGTTGTGCAGCGTTGGGGTATAGGTATCGCCTTTTTGGAAAAGGTTGTCTGAAGCGCATAATCTGACAAGATGATGCGCTTTTTTGGTGCTGTAAGCTCGGTTATTTGCGTAAATGCGAAAATGAATTCATGAATTTAAGACAAAAAAATGATTCACCTTTCACAGATTAAATGCTATTATATACCAGAATACAACATTATTTTTGATACTATAGACTTAAACAACGGCTTCCAAAGCTGTCAAACGTCTTAGATGATCGGAATCTCCGATATGCAGGGGGCTGAAGAGGCTGAATGAGTATACGGCTGGAAGTAAAAAAAACGATAGGTATCGGCATTGCTTCGATAGTTTTGTTTGTCTTGGTTCAGTTATTTCACGTAACTTTGAATAAGATATACTCCCATAATGTTTTTTTCTTGTTATATCCGATTGTAGGATTTTCCTGTGCTGCGATTTGTTTTTCTATTTTTTATCAGTCCTGGTCCGTTTTACTGGAACAGTTATCCTTGCAGAGACTTCTTATTGCCCCGACGTTTTTGGTGGCTGGTCTGCTTTACCTTGTTCATATTGTTTCGTTTAGTTTCGTAAGCCTGACGGACTTTGCTTTGTCTCCGGGCATTTCGTTATGGCTGCTATTTGTAAATCGTGCCTTTACTTCTGTCTTGCTCTTATGTGTTTGTTTCCTCCCGTTTAGCAAGACGAAGTCTGAATACAAGACAGTGGCTTTGTGGGCAGGGATAGGCTGCACTTTGCTGATTCTAGGAGTTATTAAGACATTTGGTGCAGACTTACCGGATCTACGTATACGATACGAAATAGGCAACTTAGGCTGGACATTAAATCTGGCTGTCATGTTACTGCTTGTGCTCACTTTTATTTTCGGGGTGCGAAAATATCGGAAAGCCCGCCCGGCGGAGTTGGGCATGTTGCTTATTGTTCGTGGGATTGGGCTGTGTGTTGTGAGTCAGTTGTTCTATTTATTTTCTGAGCAAATGAGCGATATTAATCACCTTTTGGGACTTTTGACCAACGCGGTAGCATTTTATAATATGTTGAGCGGGCTGGTTCGGTTGATGGTTCTGGTTCCTTATCGTGAAAAGCAAGCAGCAGAATCTGAGTTTAATCACATTGCCTATAATGATGATATAACAGGACTCCCCAATCGTCGTCGCCTTTCCCAACGCTTAGATAAAATATTGCGCAAATCATTGAAATCGGATGAGACAGTAGCGCTTTTAGTGCTAAATATTGATCGTTTCAAGGCGATTAATGACTCGCTTGGACATATGGCAGGGAATTATTTGCTGTATGCGGTAGGCGAACGCTTGGGGCATTTTAGCCATGAAGGGGAAGCAGTCTTTAGCATGGGCGGAGATGAATTTGCCTTTCTTCTAACGGGATACGAAGATACAGATGCTATGAGAAATCGTATTGATGATATGGTGAAGCTGTTCGATCAGCCTTTCGATATTAATGGCGAATCTTATCATGTGATGGTGAGCGTTGGTATAGCTTTATACCCGTTGGATGCGAATCAGAGCGAACAGCTTATTCAGCAGGCGGATACGGCTGTCCATAGTGCCAAAGAGCAGGGAGTGAATTTTCAGCGGTATGCTAGCGCGATGCAGATGCGAGCGCATGAAAGACTCCAGCTGGAAAATGATCTGCGGCGAGCACTTGAAAATGAGGAATTTTCATTGGTATATCAACCACGTGTCCACCTGCAAAGTGGCGAGCTAACGAGTTTGGAGGCGCTGGTGCGGTGGAATCATCCTCATCGTGGGATGGTGATGCCGGGCGATTTTATTCCGGTGGCTGAAGAAAGTGGCTTAATTGTGCCCTTGGGGGAATGGGTGTTAAGGGAGGCCTGTCTGCAAAATAAGCAATGGCAGGAGCTCGGGTACCCACCCATCCCGATTTCGGTCAATTTATCCATGCGCCAATTTCAGCAAAAAAAGCTGGTGGATGTCATTCGGGGCATTTTGACCTATACGGAACTTGAAGCACGCTATCTAGAGCTTGAGATTACCGAAAGTATGACCTTTGATAAGGATCGGGCCTTTGAACAGTTGAAAAAAATAAAGGCTATTGGTGTCGCAATCAGTATTGATGATTTTGGAACTGGCTATAGCTCATTGCATTATTTGAAGAATCTCCCGATTGATCGTCTAAAAATTGACCGTTCCTTTGTAAATGAGGTACTGGTCGACAGCAAAAATGCGGCAATTGTATCTACTATTGCCTCCATGGCTCACCATTTGAAGCTGAAGGTTACGGCTGAAGGAGTGGAAAATGAGGAGCAGCTTCATTTTTTGCAGGCACAGGATTGTCATGAGGGTCAGGGATATTACTTTAGTCGCCCCATTCCGGCAGAAGTCTTTGAAAAATTGTTTTTACGTAAACCTATGAATTGGCTGGCTCAGGATAGTATGTAGTATGCTTGCATTTTGCTGAAAGGTAAGTTATACTAAATAACATCCTGATTCAGCTGGTTGACGATAGGTTAAGCGTGTCATACATAAGAATCGAGATGTTATAAAATGCGGGTGTAGTTCAATGGTAGAACTTCAGCCTTCCAAGCTGATAGCGTGGGTTCGATTCCCATCACCCGCTTACTGTTTTAAGAAATTCGAAACCCTTGTGACACAAGGGTTTTTTGTTTTGTTTGGAGCTAGATAAATGCTATCAGGTTCAGATCCCTGAATATACTAAAGAGTTTGTAACGAAATATGCAGGTTCGTCCAATACAACTTTGGTATTTGAAAAATAACGTGGGTTATTTGCAAATGTGCTGTGATCTGCTATACTGACTGCAAGTAAGTATCCCATGAAAAGGAAGGTAACCATACGTCCGATGAAGTAAGCACACTGATTTTCCCACTTAACTGCACAGTTACTGGCAGGCGGCTGTAAGCTGCAACGGGAGAAGTGTGTCTGAAAATGAATATAGGGACGTATGCGTTTATTCCGGAACGGGATTTGGCTTATTCGTTTACGGTATTATTTTTCATAAGCGTATGTTCTGAGACGATTCATAACAGTCATTCTATATTCCTTGTATGCAAGCCGCAGCCTTCTGCGGCTTTTTTTATTGCTTCCGGGGTCAAAAAACCGGACTGGGAAAGGATGATCGGTATGAGAACGATTTTGCGTATTCGCAATGTAGTAAAGGATTGGAACGGGACATCTTTATTTGAAAATGTGTCGTTGGATGTGATGGAAGGAGAACGGCTCGCACTGTTTGGAAGAAATGGAGCAGGTAAGACGACGCTATTGCGAATATTGCTGGGAGATGAAGCGCCAACCTCTGGTCAAGTAGAGCATGATTTGCCACTGGAAGAGCGGGGCTGGCTGAAGCAGCAGGATACGGTGGATTGGTCTCGAACCGCACTGGAGGCCGCACAGCAGGCCAGCCCTCGGCATTGGCTTCTCAAGCAAGCGTTGGGACAGCTGGAAGCTGACCTAGCCAATGCTGGGAAGGATATGGAGAATCATCTGGAGCGTTACGGCGAGCTGATGGATGAATACGAACGCCTGCAAGGCTTTGCCTGGGAGTCTGAGGTGGAAAAGGCGCTCACTCGAATGGGAATGCCTGTCCAGACGTGGTCCATTGCTTATGGTGACCTGAGTGGCGGACAGAAGACGAGAGTGCGATTAGCCGGACTCATGGTCAGGCAGCCGAAGCTGCTGGTGCTGGATGAGCCGACCAACCATTTGGATGCCGAAAGCTTGCTTTGGCTGGAGCAGTGGCTGTCCACGTATCCAGGAACACTGCTGTTTGTATCGCATGACAGAGCCTTTTTGGATCGGGTGGCTACGAGTATAGTAGAGCTCACATCGACAGGTATTGGGCGCTATAAAGGCGGCTATAAGGAATATAAAGCGCAAAAGGAGCGAGAACTGCGAGAGCAGGAAGCCAACTATCGGAAGCAGGAGCTGGCGAAACAGGCGCTGGAGGAAACGATTCGAAATTACAGGGAATGGTTTCATCAGGCGCATCGTGGCGCATCCAAGGTTGAGATGGCCGTTACGCAGAGCTTTTATAAGGCCAAGGCTAAAAAAAATATTTCCCGTTACCATGCGAAGGAGAAGGAACTGGAGCGACTGGAAGCCAATAGAGTAGAGCAACCGCGTGAGGCTGCGTCTTTGCACATGAAATTAAGTGACAGCGGGTTTCAGGCAAAATATTTGCTGCGTGCTGAGCAGGTTGACTTTAGCTACGACGACCGTATCATTGTGAAAAATCTAAATCTGATCGTTGCACGTGGAGACCGTCTGGCTGTTCGGGGGCCCAATGGAATTGGTAAAACCACGCTGCTTCGGTTATTAACTGGTCAACTGGAGCCGCAGACAGGAAAAATCACAACCAACCCACAGTTGAACATCGGATATTTTTCACAGGAGCTAGAGCAGCTTCCAGAGGATGAAACGTTGCTGGACAGTCTGCTTGCACTCCCGACGATGACTCAAACAGAAGCGAGAACGGTGTTGGGCTGCTTCCTTTTTGCGAAAGAGGACGTATTTAAAAGGATCGGGACACTCAGTATGGGAGAAAAATGCAGGGTAGCTTTTCTGCGTCTGTACTTTAGTGGAGCCAATCTGCTGGTGCTGGATGAACCCACGAATTATTTTGACATTGAAACCCGTGAAATTGTAGAGGATTCTTTGCGTAACTATGATGGAGCACTGGTGCTCGTCTCACATGATCGGGAGCTGGTGAGGTGCACGGCAACTCGATTACTCGATATGAAGCCGGAGGGCGGATATGAAATTTATGAGGGGACAGCCGACGAAAAGCAAGAAGATGAGCGGAGCCGTCAACGGGAGCCAGAAGACCAGGAGCGGCGTGAGGAACGGCTTCGATTACAATTGCGTCTTACAGAGTTGATGGGAATGACGGGCACGAATGACGAAAACGAGAAGTTGTTGAGCGAAATCAGGCGCATTCGTGCAAATCTGGAGCGGTTGGATGATCTCGATATCTAAAGAAATGAAACGTATGCCCTGCTTGCCAAAGCGCGGTAGTTTGCATATAATAATGAACAATAGTTCGAATTTTTGAAAATGTCTTGATGGAGAAGAGTAGACAGTGTCCGATTGAACAGGGAGGAAGCGCCGTAGGATTGAGAGCGTTTCTGCAAATACTGGGCTGTTGAAGTTCGCTCCGGAGCAGTTCCTTGAACCTCAGACGCCATGTGAATGGCGAATGTGCAAGTAGGGGATACCGGTTCACGACCGTTACAACGTGCAGAGCGAGACGATGATGCATAGCATGAAAATCACCTGTAACTAGTTGCCGTAAGGCAGCAGAATGCTGGGTGAGCTGAGCTTATTGTCTAACGAGGGTGGTACCACGGTCTTTTCGTCCCTTACCGGGAGAAAAGACCTTTTTTTGTTGTCTGAAAAGCTGGAAATGAAGAAAGGGGACTGAACAGGCGATGAGCGAAACCATCCAAATGAAGGAACATTTGCTGGCCTTGAAGGAAGAAGCACTGGAAGTATTGGAGAAGGTTGCAACACCCAAGGAGCTGGCTGATTTACGGGTCAAATATTCGGGGAAAAAGGGCGCATTGACTGAAATCTTGCGCGGTATGGGCAAGCTGAGCGCGGAAGAGCGTCCAGTTGTTGGACAGGTAGCCAATGAGGTGCGCGAGGCGATTGAAGAAGTCGTTAACCGTAAGCAGGACGAGTTCACGAAAGCAGAAACAAATGAGCGTTTGCAAGCGGAAAAGATCGACGTTACGCTGCCTGGACGCGCGTTGCCGCAAGGTGGACTGCACCCGCTCAACAAAGTGATTGAGCAAATCGAGGATATTTTTACAGGTATGGGCTATCGAGTGGCTGAAGGTCCACAGGCAGAGACGGATTATTATAACTTCGAAGCATTGAACCTGCCTAAAAATCACCCAGCACGGGATATGCAGGATTCATTTTACCTGACCGAGGATCTGTTGATGCGTACCCATACGTCACCGGTTCAGATTCGTGCAATGGAAGCGATGAAGGGCGAAACGCCTATTAAGGTTATCTGTCCGGGTACGGTTTTCCGACGTGATGATGACGATGCAACGCATTCTTTTCAATTCCACCAAATTGAAGGGCTTGTCATTGGAAAAGACATTCGTATGAGTGATTTGAAAGGAACCTTACTTCAATTTGCACGCGAAATGTTCGGAGAATCGACCGAAATCCGTTTGCGCCCAAGCTTCTTTCCGTTCACAGAGCCGAGCGCTGAAGTAGACGTGACTTTTGTGAAGAAAAATGGCGAACGTGTATGGATTGAAATTTTAGGCTGTGGCATGGTCCATCCGAAAGTGTTGGAGATGGGAGGTTTTGATCCCGAGGTGTACAGCGGCTTTGCATTCGGTATGGGTGTAGAGCGGATTGCTATATTGAAATACGGTATCGACGATATTCGTCATTTTTATAACAGTGACCTGTCGTTCCTGAAACAGTTTGCGCGTCAATAAACAACTATATCAAGGGAAGTGAACCCATATGAAAGTATCATTCGAGTGGCTGTCCGATTATGTATCGCTGGATCAGGTAAGCGCGGAGGATCTAGCAGAGAAAATCACCCGTTCGGGCATAGAAATTGATGAGGTCGAGCAGCGCAATCAAGGAATTACTGGTGTCGTTGTCGGCTATGTTAAAAGCAAGGAAAAGCATCCAGATGCTGATAAGCTGAATGTATGTATTGTCGATGCAGGTCAAGAGGAAGATCTGCAAATCGTGTGTGGTGCCAAAAACGTGGATGCAGGTCAAAAGGTTCCTGTTGCAGTTGTAGGTGCAAAGTTGCCGGGAGATTTCCACATTAAAAAGGCCAAGCTACGTGGTGTTGTATCCATGGGCATGATCTGCTCGGCCAAAGAACTGGGCATGAATGACAAGCTGCTTCCAAAGGAATTGCAAGAAGGTATTTTGGTGCTGCCTGAGGATGCTGAAATTGGTATGCCAATTACGAAGCTGCTGGCGCTGGATGATCAGGTGCTGGATTTTGATCTGACACCCAACCGTTCGGATTGCCTGAGCATGCACGGAGCAGCATATGAAGTGAGTGCGATTCTGGGACGTGACATTTCCCTGGCTGACCCGGCTAAGGATCTGGTTGAAATTAGCGATGCAGCGGCAGATCATCTGTCTGTGAAGGTAGATACTCCTGAACTGTGTACACACTATGCGGCCCGTTATATCACAGGTGTAAAAGTGGGGGCTTCCCCGTTATGGATTCAAAACCGTCTGATGGCGGCAGGTGTTCGTCCGATCAACAACATCGTAGATATTACGAACTACGTCATGCTGGAATACGGTCAGCCGTTGCATGCTTTTGATGCGGATAAGCTGGAAAATGGAAATATTGAAGTTCGACTCGCTCGTGCAGGCGAAACATTGATTACACTTGACGATCAGGAGCGTAAGTTGGAGCCGCATATGCTGCTGATTACAGACGGTGTGAAACCCATTGCATTGGCAGGCGTGATGGGTGGAGCCAATTCCGAGGTTACGGATGCGACGGTCAGCATTGCGCTGGAATCTGCCAAGTTTGACGGCGGTACAGTTCGCAAAACATCCCGTCAACTTGGACTGCGTTCAGAAGCAAGTCTGCGTTTTGAAAAAGAGGTTGATCCAGGCGCTGTTGTGCCTGCTGTGAATCGTGCAGCTGCGCTGATTCAGCGTTATGCGGGAGGCACTGTACACCAGGGCATCGTAGAATCAGCGTCTGCAAAAGCTGAAAACCGCATTATCAAGCTGTCGCTAGATAAAATAAACCGATATTTGGGAACCGAACTGTCGCTGCTTGAGGTGAAAACGATTTTCGGTAGACTTCATTTCGGATGTGGCGACGCAGAGCAAGGTGTACTGGAAGTTCAAGTTCCTACACGCCGTGGAGATATTACCATTGACGTGGACTTAATCGAAGAGGTAGCTCGTCTGTATGGTTACGACAATATCCCGACCACGCCGATTGAAGGTCCTACAACTCCGGGAGCTTTGACAGCATCGCAATCATTGCGCCGCTCCCTGCGCAGATTGCTGGCTCATGGTGGTTGGCAGGAGACGATCAGCTACTCTTTTGTACATCCGCAAAGTACAGGGTTATTTAATGCCCTGACAGAAGGTAGCCATCCGGTACGTTTGGCTATGCCTATGAGCGAAGACCGTAGTGTTTTGCGTACGAGTATCATTCCACAGATGCTAGATACAGCGGTGTACAACATGAATCGCAAGCAAGACAATCTGGCGATTTTTGAGATGGGAACAGTATTTTATACAGAGGAACAAACATTAACCCGTCAGCCGCAGGAAATTCAAGTGCTTAGTCTACTGCTGACTGGGGTACGCCGTGAAAAACAATGGAATATTGGTGCTGAAAAGGTTGATTTCTTTGATATTAAAGGCGCGCTTGAAACGGTGTTTGACTATTTCGGATTGAGTGCCAGCATTCGTTATGTGGCTGACCAACCACAAAGCTACCATCCGGGCCGTTCCGCTTCGGTATGGCTGGATGTGAATGGAAACTCTCAACGGATCGGTACCATTGGGCAGATTCATCCGGAGCTTCAACAATCTTATGGGCTGAATGATACGTATGTAGCGGAAATTGCGTTGCAACAGGTCGTTGAACACGCCAACTCTCATATTCAGTTCAGAGAGCTGGCTCGCTTCCCATCCGTGGAACGTGACATTGCCCTCGTGGTAAATAAAGACGTCGAGGCAGGTGAACTGCTTCGTGTTATTCACGCTGCAGGCGGAGAGCTGTTGCAGGATGCACGAGTGTTTGATGTATTTACAGGCAGTAAGCTTGGTGAAGATAAGAAGAGCGTAGCTATCTCTCTGACCTATCGTCATTTGGAACATACGTTGACGGATGAAGAGATCAATGCGGCGCATACTCCTGTCGTTACGTCTCTGGAACAAACTTTTGGAGCGGAATTGAGAAAGTAGCAGGAAATGCGGGAAGCCGTATCGAATCTTAGTGACAGAGGTTCGATACGGCTTTTTGGCCTATCATCATAGAAGCTCTCTTACTCTGATATTTACCCGCTGCGGGGAAGCCGGACTAATAAGGTTGAACGCTTCACGGAAGGCGGGTTACCATAGTACCGGACACACCTTAGAATCAACATACAGTAGTATTGAAGGAGGGCATAATTGTGACTACACCAGATCGTACTCGCGTCACTGTAGAGATCTACGGTACTTCTTATAAACTCGTCGGCAGCAATACCGATTATATGAAGCAGGTTGCCAATTACGTGGATGAGCGCATGCACAGCATTTCTCAAGCTCATTCGCGTCTGGATATGCCCCGAATTGCCGTGCTGGCTGCGGTTCATATGGCAGAAGAAGCTGTACAAATCCAGGAAATTCAGAGTCATATGAACCGCTTAGCAGCGGAACGAGCAGAACTCCGGGGAGATCTGGCGCAACTCCAGACGGCACTAGGAGAACAGCAGCAAAAAAATACAGATCTGCATCAATCTTTTATTCAACTAAAGGAAGAAAAGGAAGCAACGCAGAAGAAGCTGATGGAAACCGAATCTGTATCAGCCAAAGAGATTGCCCAATTGAAGGCAAAGCTGGAACAGCAGGAGAAAAAAGCGACTGAACTTGAAAATGGAAAAAAACAAGCTAAACGTGAATTGGAGGAGTCTCGTCAAGAAGCTTCTCGTAAGCTGAAAGAGCAGGAGGAGGCGGCTAATGCCCGTATCCGACAAATAGAAGAGCAGATGAAGAAGGAAGTAGCTGAAGCGACTAAACAGGCTGAAGCCAAGCTGTCAGCTGCAGAGAAGACTCATCAGGAGCAAAAGCGTACAGAACTGGACAAGCTGCGATCTGCTTTGCAGCAAGAGCATAGTAAGAAGGTAAGCGAATGGCAGACCAAGTGCTCAGGGCTGAATGAGCAGCTGGAGCAGGAACGTAAACAGGCTGAATTGGCGTTGAATGAAGAAAAGCTCCAGCATCAGGAAGCGCAGAAGCGAGCTGATGAAGCTGCACTGGAGCAGGAGATTCGGGTTGAGGAGCTTCAGGAACAATTAGAACAAGTACAAGCAGGCAGTACAGAGCTTGCTTCTCGTCTTGGAGAGGCTCAAGAACAAGCAAGAGTACTGAAGCAACAACAGTCCGAGCTGGAGTCTGTGCTGGAAACACAGCGACAGGCTGCGATAGAGCGAGAGCAGGCAGATACGCTTGCGCGTGAAGAACTGCAAAGCCGATATGATCAATTAGAAGCTGAAGCCAAGGCTACGCAGCAGCAGACGGCTAAGCTGGAGGAAGAACAGCGGCGGATGCAGAAGCTGCTGGAGCAAGCTCACGTATCTTCTCGCAAACTGCAAAGTGAGCTGGCTACGCTAGCTGAAAGCGAGAAGTCTTGGAAGAAACTTGCAGAAGAACGCCAGTTGGCAGTTGATGAGCTGGAGCTCTCCCTGCTGGAAGCACGTGAACAGAAGGAAGCGATACAGGAGCAATTACAGCACGCAGAGGCTGAGCTCGAAGCTATTAATGATAAATTTGCTTCACAACAGCAACGGCTAGTTCAACTTGAAGCGAGAATCAAGGAGCTTTCACCTGAGCTGATTCGCGTTCAGGATGAGCTTGAGAAAGCCAAAGTCCGAGAGCAAGAGGGAGCTAAGGCGTATCAATCGCTTCAGGAGCAATATGGAAGCATGAAGAGCCGAGCTGGACAGCTGGAGCAGAATATTAAGCAGCTTCAACAGGAAGATCACGAACGGCGGAGTAAACTGGAACGTGCTGAGGAAGAATCTCTAGAGTGGCAACTTAAATACGATCAGTTGAAGGCAGAAGCGGAACGTCTGGAAGCTGAAGATGCTGCCCGTAAGGAAGAATTTGCATCTTGGGAACGGGAAATAGCGGTAACCGTTGAACAAAAGGAACAGCTTCAGGAGGAGACTCGTTTGGCGGTTGAAGCTGCCAAAACAGCGAAAGCTGAACAGCAGTCCATAGAGCAGGAACGAATGGCCTTGCAGTCTGAATTGGACGAAGTGGGTCAAAAATATGAAATGGCGGCGCATCAGCTTCGTCTGTTACAAGTACAACAGGACGTAGATCGGGAAAATACGGAGAAGATTTCTACAGAATTACGTCAATTACAGGAAGAATACACTAAGCTTCAAACGGAGTACAATGAATGGATTGAACTTATCGAACAGGATCAGTAGATACGGATTAAAAATGTAAGGCAATCCCCGGCTGCTCATCGCCGGGGATTGTTTGCTTTTGTATCCACTCAGAGGTTATATGACACAAAGCTGTCCTTTGGCAGACGAAATCTGCTTCGGGACAGCTTTGTCGGGAGTTCTATTGAAGTTATTTCCCGTCTTTGCGACCTGCTTCAAACGGTGTCGATACCGGAATAAACAGGTCGATAATCCCGATAACCAATGCAGCGAGCAATGCGCCCAGAACGGAAACACTGACATTGGTCACCACATATTGAGCGATCCAGATCACCAGAGCGCTCACAAGAAAACCTACGATACCGCGTCCAAATGGAGAAACGCGTCGGCCGAACACTGCCTCGATAATGTAACCAACCAAGGCAATGACAATGGCAAGAATCAGCGCGCTCCAAAAGCCGCCTACACTAAATCCGGGAACGATCCAGCTTACGACCATCAGCACCAGAGCGGCAACGATGAAACGTACAATGTGCCCGAGAATGCTCACGGAATAACCTCCTTTGTTTTTTGAATTTACAGGGTTAGACAAAGGTTAGTGTGTGGCATGAAGAGCTTTCTTATGTGTAAAAGAGAGTTGGCAAATAGCGTAAGTTTGCTGCTTTCGGTATAATATAGATATATGTGAAAGGAGTAGTGAAGTTGGACTCTAAAATTTTTAAAACCCTTGAATATCAAAAAATTCTAAATAAACTAAGTCACTATGCTCAAACGGCAACGGGACAACAGACAGCCCTTCAACTACAGCCCAGCGATGATTTGGAGCATATCAAGAAAATGCTGAAAGGTACGGATGAGGCCTATGCTGCTGATCGACTCAAAGGAGTGCCTTCATTTAACGGAGTAGTGGATATCACTCCGGCAGTGAAGCGTGCCCGTATTGGCGGAACGTTAAGCCCGCAGGAGTTGCTTGGCATTCGGACAACAGTTCAGGCCGCACGCCGTATACAGGTATACGTGACAAGTTTGCATGAGGAAAATCCTGTCGAAACATTGCTGTATTGGAGTGAGCAGCTTTCGGAGCAGAGAGGTTTAGAAAACTCCATCAAAGGCTGTATTGACGAAAATGCAGAGGTGCTGGATTCTGCCAGCACAGAGCTTTCTCAAATCCGTCGGGAGCTGCGCTCGGGAGAAGTGCGTATTCGTGAAAAGCTGGATTCCATGATTCGTTCCTCAACTGTATCCAAAATGCTTCAAGATCAGTTGATAACGATTCGTGGAGATCGGTTTGTGATCCCAGTTAAGGCCGAATACCGTTCTTATTTTGGCGGAATTGTTCATGATCAATCCGGGTCTGGCGCAACATTGTTTATCGAGCCTGAATCCATTGTAGCCATGAACAATAAGCTGAGGGAAACAAGGCTGAGAGAAGAGCGTGAAATTGAAGTCATTTTACAAAAACTGACCGCACTTGTCGCAGAACAAGCAGATATGTTGCTGTATGATGTGGACATATTGGGCAATCTTGATTTTATTTTTGCAAAAGCGCGTCTCGCCCGTGAAATGAAGGCAACCTTGCCTTTAATGAATGACCGCGGGTACTTGAAGCTGAAAAAGGGCAGACATCCCCTAATTCCGTTGGAGCAGGTTGTTCCCATTGATGTGGAGTTGGGCAATTCATACACCTCCATTATCGTTACCGGACCGAACACAGGGGGGAAAACCGTTACTCTGAAAACCATCGGTCTGCTTAGTTTGATGGCGATGTCTGGATTGTTTGTACCTGTTGAGGATGAAAGCCAGCTGTGTGTATTTGATGCAATCTATGCCGACATTGGTGACGAGCAGAGCATTGAGCAAAACTTGAGTACATTTTCCAGTCACATGACCAATATCATTAGCATCCTGAAAAATATGACGCCCAAAAGTCTTGTATTGCTTGACGAAGTGGGGGCAGGAACGGACCCCGCGGAAGGTTCGGCTCTAGCTGTATCCATTTTGGAGCATATACATGCCATGGGTTGCCGTATGGTTGCCACGACTCACTATAGTGAATTGAAGGCGTATGCCTATGAGCGTAAAGGAATTATTAATGCAAGCATGGAGTTTGATGTCGCTACATTAAGCCCGACTTACCGCCTTCTGGTCGGTGTTCCCGGACGAAGTAATGCATTTGCTATTGCCGAGCGATTGGGATTGCCAGGGCGTATTTTAGACTATGCCCGTGGTGAGGTAACGGAAGAAGACCAGCGCGTCGAGCACATGATCGCGTCACTGGAGCAGAACCGTTTAACAGCTGAGCAAGAACGGGAAAAAGCGGAGCAGCTGCGTAAGGAAATGGAAGCATTGCGTAGCCGTCATCAGACGGAGTTGGATAAGCTGGAGTCCCAACGGGACCGTATGCTGGAAAAAGCTGAGGACGAAGCAAGAGTTCTTGTGGATAAGGCTCGTAGTGAAGCAGAGAAAATTATTACTGATTTGCGTAAATTGGCTCAGGAAGAAGGGGCCTCGGTTAAGGAGCATAAGCTGATTGCAGCTCGCAGAGAATTGGATGAGGCTGAACCGAAGCAACGCAAGAAAAGTACCGTCAAACGCCCGGCCGCTACGCGTACTCGTTCTATCATGGCTGGCGATGAAGTATCCGTTCACAGTCTGAATAAAAAAGGCCACGTGGTTGAACTGTCCGGTACCAAGGAAGCTGTGGTTCAACTGGGGATCATGAAGATGAAAGTCAATCTGGATGATCTGGAACTACTGCAACCTGCCCAAACAACGACTCCAAGAGTTCAAAAACCAGTGACTGGCGTTAAGCGGACACGGGATGATAACGTACGAAGTGAACTTGATCTTCGGGGGGCGAACGTGGAGGAAGCCTTGATAGAAGTGGACCGCTTCATGGATGAAGCGTTTCTGGCCAATCTGGGTCAGGTACACATTATACATGGCAAAGGTACAGGTGTCCTGAGAACCGGTATTCAGGAGTACCTCCGCAAGCATAAACATGTGAAAAGCTACCGTATCGGTAATTACAATGAAGGCGGCACAGGCGTAACAGTTGCTGAATTGGAATAGCTATGGGTTGCCGGCTTTGCCCGGGAACGCTTGGTAGAACGGGAGGGACGAAGTGAAGATGGCGATTGATGAATTGCTGTCACATCCGTTGGGGATGATGCTGGGTTATTTCTCGGTGGCGGTGCTGGAGCTAATTGTATTTTTGTCGTGTTTTGAGCTGGTAACCCGCTATAAATGCTGGGAAGAGATCAAGCGCGGCAATGTTTCGGTAGCCATGGCTACGGGAGGGAAAATGTTCGGTATTTGCAACGTGCTCCGCTTTGCGATGGAAGCTAAATCTAGTGTGTATGATACGATGATTTGGTCGTTCGTTGGCTTTTTACTGCTTCTTGCGGCGTACTTTCTTTTTGAGTTTCTGACACCAGTATTTTCTATCGATCAACAGATTAAAGAGGATAATCGTGCTGTCGGCTTGTTCTCCATGATTATTTCCATATCTTTATCTTATGTGATCGGTGCCAGTGTAACTTGACACATCTTGTATACTAGAGCTTGGTATACGCTTGGAACGGAAGGATGATAAAGCTTGGAAATGACTATTTGTCCATGGTGTAACATGGAAATTATTTGGGATGAAGAATTAGGACCTGAGGAAGAGTGTCCTTATTGCCATAATGATCTGAAAGGGTACTCTGACATCACCGATGATGAAGATGAGTCTGTTTCTCCACCTGTTCATAGACATGCTGGTGAGCATGGACATGAAGAGACGAAACATGATCATGTGGCTTCTGTCACCCCGGCGCCCCACTCTCATGGAAAAGAAGACCTGAAGGGTTATCGTACATTGAGTATTCAGCTCGGTGATGATGAGGAGCAGGATATTTTATATGAGGCAGAGGATGAAATCGTAGTTGAAAAACCGGTTGATGCACCGTTGTTGCAGGATAATGAGCTTCATAAGTTGCCTGTGCTGCATACTTTGCAAAAATTCGAAGAAAGTGGTGCGGATCTGATGGCTTATGAACAAGGTGCTGAACAAATACTCGACAGACAAGATGAGGTTCTTGAATGTTCTCAATGTGGGGAGTACATGCTGCATGCAGGTTCGCAAACCGTAACCAGAGAAGGTTTTGAACCGTCGATGTCCCCAGCGCTTGGTAAGCCTGTTCTGGATTTGCCGTTCGTCTTGAATGTTTATGTGTGTCCTAGCTGCTTCCATGTCCAGCAGACACTATCAGAGAATGACCGACTGCGGATGCTGGAGAAGCTCAGCGGTATTTCCAACAATTAAATAGCAATCCCCCGGATAGGCCCAAGCTCAATACGGGCATCTTAAATCGAAGAAATCTTTGAACAAGCTGGCTTGAAATAAGCTGATTGGTGATTTTTCGGTTAGGGGGAACTGCATTGAAATCAAACCTGAACGGACAATCCATTCTGCTATTAAGCTTGAATGGATTGTTTGTGTTTGCAGCAGCATTGTCAGGCACATTTCTTAACGTGTATTTGTGGAAAAGCAGGCAGGATTACGCGATGATCGGCTGGTTTAATGTCAGTCAACAAATTGCCCTGGGAATTATGGTCTGGGTGGCTGGAAAGTGGGTCAAGGAACATAACAAAATGAATGCCCTGCGCGTGGGGACCGCATTATCCGGCCTATTTTATCTGATCGTGTTATATACGGGACCGCAGGCTGTGAACTACATATGGCCGCTCGGGATGCTGCTGGGTGCAGCATTAGGTTTATTCTGGCTGGCGTTTAATGTGATTTTTTTCGAAGTCACGGATCAGGCAAGTCGTGATCATTTTAACGGATGGGTGGGTCTGCTAGGCTCGTTTTCCGGTATAGTGGGACCTTGGCTGTCCGGTTGGATTATTGCCCGTATGGAGGATGACGCAGGTTACCGCGTGATATTCAGTATTTCCTTGGCTTTTTATGTCGTAGGAGTGGTGCTTAGTTTCTTTCTTCGCAAGCGTAAGCCGACAGGAAATTACAATTGGAAGGAGCCCAAGCAGCGATTGTCACAAAAAGGGAGTATGTGGCGTCCGTTGTCGTTATCGCTTGTTGCCCAGGGCATCCGTGAAGGGGTATTTGCCTTCCTGATTACGCTGCTCGTGTATGTAGCTACTCAACAGGAATGGAAGCTGGCGCAGTTTTCACTTATTACATCGGCGGTTTCATTTTTCAGCTTTTGGGCTGTCGGAAAATGGCTCAAGCCACACTATCGTTCGGCGGGTATGCTGTTGGGTGCCGTATTGTTGGTGATCGCGCTTTTACCGTTATTGTGGCGTATGGAGTATAGCACACTACTGATTATGGGGATCGGCACCGCTTTATTTATGCCCTTGTATTTAATTCCCATGATTTCTGCCAGCTTTGATTTAATGGGTACGAGTAAAGGAGATGCCAATCAGAGAGTGGAACTGGTTGTACTGCGCGAACTATGCTTAATGGTAGGCCGATTGACCGGAACACTCATTTTCTTGGGTGTCCTAAGTATCAGCAAGGCTCCCACGGCGATGATCTGGTTGTTGATTGGACTGGCATTGATGCCAGTGCTCGGATGGTTTTTTATGCGAAGTGTGCTGAAAATGGAACAAAAGACAAAGCAGAGCAAGTCTCATTCCCACGCACAACGCTGGCACAAGCAAACCGAATAGTTTAAAATACATTTAAAAAAGACCTCCAGACCCACTTATAGGGGAAGGAGGTTCTTTTTGTATTCCATATGTTAAACCATCGGTTCCGTTGTTTCGGGCGAGGGCTTGGTAGTACGGGTCAGAGAATAAAGCTCCATTTCAGGTCGGTGTGTGCCCGTCAGTTCATCAGCCAAAAGTTGTGCGGCCATCATACTCGTGACTGCTCCATTTCCCCCGTAACCCTCTAAAAAGTAGCAGTTGGGAAAACGCGGATGTGGACCAATATACGGCAAGCCGTCATGAGAGGAGCCGAATACAGCAGCCCATGCAAAGTCGATCTGAAATGATATACCCGGAAAAAATTCCTGTAATGTTTGTAGCAGCTTTTGCTGTTGGTGCAGCAGCCTGATTTCACGTTGATTGGCGTCCAGTACAGGTTCGTCTAAACCACCAATAATAATGCGTCCTTCCGGTGTGGACCGCATGTATAGATAAGGACGAGCAGTTTCCCAGATGAGACACTGTTCATGCCACAAGGGAGTATCTCCGATTGGATTGGTGGCGATAGCATATGAGCTTTCCAGAACGGCTCCGCGGTCTGTTTTAATCTCTTGTGTTTCATAACCTGTTGCAAAAATAACTTTTTTCGCTCGGATAATCCCACCGCTGGTATGACAAACAACTTCATTTTCGTTAAATTCAAAATGCTTGGCTTCCGTATGCTCATATAAGCGAACACCAAGACGGCTGGCAGATCGCAGCAGTCCTTGGGCGAACAAAAATGGATTAACCTCGGCATCTTCGCGTGTATATAAGGCTGCTGGTTTTCGGAAAGGAAATCGGGCAGCAATCTGTTGATCATCCCAGTATTCGACGGGAAATCCAAACCGGGTTAGCTGTTTGTACTCTTCCTGAAGTGTCTGCACATCCTCCGATGTACTTGCATAGTACAGGCTACTTCGGCGCGTAAAAGACGGATCAATTTCCAGCGTGGTAGACAGTTTTTCCAACTGATCCAGAGCATCTTTACACATACGGTAAAACAGTACACCGTTCGTTTCACCAAACGTATTGATGAAGGAAGTCAAGGTCTTATCATTGCTATATTGCAGCAGTCCGTTATTGGCCGAAGAACTTCCATGTACTAGCTTGCGTTTGTCAATAACCACGGCGTCTACCTGTCGTTCTCCCAACAGTCGGGAGCAGATGGATCCACCCATCCCGCCACCGATGATCAATACATCACAATTTAAATCCTCTGCCAAAGGCGGGAAATCCAACATTTTCTCCAAGGTACTGGGCCAATATGTATTCCCGCTTATCAATTCCATATAAATGCACTCCTCATAAGGTAATATGTAGTATTTCTTAGGTGTACATAGTATTTCGCCAAACGGACAAGATAACCAGCGTGCAACAAAACATTCAAGGAGGCACAGAGATTATGCAATCTACGAACATGCAACCCTTGTCAGGTAAAGAGCTGGAGTACATCGTGGACTCCATTTCCAATGAAGAACTACTACTCAAACAAAGTGCGGCGACAGCGGCTTCTATTCAGCACCCAGCCATCCAACAAGCCTGTTTGCAACTGGCAAGAACTCATGAGCACCACTTGAATCTGCTTTCTAATGCTCTTCAACAGCATCAGCAGCTTGCCCCAATGCAACCGCAGCAGTAATTTGGATTTACAATAAAGGAGGTTTGACAGAATGTATTCACAAAACAATATGTCATTTATGCCCGAAGAAGATTTGCTCTATACCATTCTTGCTGATATGAAACGTACGGTGCGCGAGTACACAACGGCGACGACAGAATCCAATTGCCCGTCTGTGCGTCAGATGTTCACCGACCTTACGAATGATACATTGCGTCTGCAAGGTGATTTGTATCATCTGATGAGCCAAAACAATATGTATTCCACTCCGACTAAAGCACTGCGCATCGATTTGGACAAACAGATTCAAGAAGCTCGCAAGACCCAACAAGAATGCCAACAGTTCATTCAGCAAAAGTCGGCATCCGCGGGAGTATATGGCCAATCTATGCACCAGCAAGGCCAGTCTACTCATCAAAACAACCCTTATTATATGTAAACGGGATTTTTCGTTTTTGAAGCAGATTCCCATAACAGCCGTCCATCTGCCGGGTTTACCGGAGTGGACGGTTTTTCTTTGCAGGTTTAAAGTGCGTATTGTATGATGTATAGTAATCTCTTTCGATGGAGGCCTTATGTAGAATGACAGAACTGAATGAATTGAAATTAAAAGTGCTGGAATTGTTAAAAGAAGATGCAAGAAGAACACCGACTCTATTAGCTACTATGCTGGGGGTTGACGAGCAGGATGTTCGCACCTCAATTAAAGAACTCGAAGACCAACATGTGATCGTCAAATACGCCGCTGTAGTCAATTGGGACAAAGTCGACGACGAAAAGGTTACCGCTTTGATCGAAGTACAGATTACACCTGAGCGTGGAAGAGGCTTTGAAGGGATTGCAGAACGGATTTATTTGTATCCGCAAGTTAAATCGGTCTATCTCATGTCCGGAGCATACGATTTGCTGGTAGAGGTTGAAGGCCGCAATCTCCGTGAGGTTGCTAATTTTGTGTCGGAAAAACTGTCGCCTATTGATTCGGTCTTGTCTACCAAGACTAATTTTACGCTTAAAAAATACAAGCAGGACGGAATTATCTTTGAGGACCATCAGGAAGATAATCGTCTGATGATTTCGCCGTAAAGGAAGATCATGATGAATCTCAAAACAGAAGCATTTACCGACAGCAACAAAGCCATGAGTTCCTATTTGTCCCCGTTGGTGCGCGAAATCCCATCTTCGGGTATTCGTAAGTTTTTTGACTTGGTGGGTGGCAACAAGGATATTATTACCCTTGGTGTAGGCGAACCGGATTTTACAACCCCTTGGCATATGCGGGAAGCCTGTGTCTATTCATTGGAGCGAGGTTTTACCAGCTACACGTCTAATGCGGGAACGCCAGAACTGCGTGAAGCGATTAGTGATTATCTGAATGAGCAATTTGAAGTCCGTTATGATCCCAAAAATGAGATTATCGTAACCGTCGGGGGAAGCGAGGCGATTGATCTTGCTTTGCGTGCGTTAATTGTACCTGGCGACGAAATTCTCGTGCCCGAGCCGTGCTACATTTCATATTCTCCAATCACTTCGATTGGAGGCGGAATTCCAGTAGGTATTGAAACATTTGCTAAGGATGAATTCAAGCTGACAGCTGAGGCGTTGGAGGCAAAAATTACACCTAAATCCAAGGTGCTGATTTTATGCTATCCGAGCAATCCAACTGGAGCTACGATGACTTATGAAGATTGGCTTCCGATTGCCGAAGTCGTGGAAAAGCATGATTTGATCGTCATTTCTGATGAAATTTATGCTGAATTGAATTATGGAGAGAAGCATGTCAGTTTTGCCGCTATGCCTGGTATGATGGATCGTACGATTCTCGTCAGTGGTTTTTCCAAAGCCTTCGCCATGACAGGCTGGCGTATTGGATATACATGCGGGCATCCAGATCTGATTGCCGCTATGCTCAAAATCCATCAGTACACCGTAATGTGTGCGCCTTCTATGGGGCAAGTTGCGGCACTGGAAGGCTTGCGGAATGGTTTGGGTGAGAAAGATCGTATGGTAGAAGCCTATAATCAGCGTCGCCGTCTGATGGTTGAAGGGTTCCGGGAAATCGGCTTAGAGTGCCATGAGCCAAGAGGGGCTTTTTACGTTTTCCCTAGTATTCAAAGCACGGGACTCAGCTCAGATGAATTTGCACAGCGTCTTTTGGCAGAGGCTAAAGTTGCGGCTGTACCAGGTAATGTGTTCGGTTTGGGAGGCGAAGGCTATCTTCGTTGCTCATACGCGACTTCTGTTGCTCAGCTGACAGAGGCACTGGATCGGATTGGTCACTTTGTAGAAAAAGTAAGAAAAGAAGGTTAAAATTATTTTTTTATGGGTAATTCATAAAAAATAGTCTTTTATTTCTAAATTTCTATGCTATAATTTGAAATCGGAAGCAGGAAGTTCAATTTTTCAATTGTAGGAGGAATGCTCATGTCATATGTTGGATATAATTCGTCTAGTTCAATAGGATACGACATTTCCCTGGAAGATGAAATTTTGTTCCTGCGCAATGAGATGATGCGGACGTTTCAGGAAGAGCAGTCCTTCACCTCTGATCTTGTTATCCAGATCAGTTGCAAGCTCGATTTGAAAATCAATGAATATATGAAGCTGTATGGTATGGAATGCAAGGTTTAACCGTATGAAGTCAGCCAAATGTAAGAAGAAGGCCGTCGGGCCTTCTTTTTTTGCGTTCACAACTTATGATATATTAATGGCATGGAAGAGGGGGCGTACATATGAGAGCAGGGCTAAAAAGGCTATCGCCATGGATCATCGGAATGCTTGCACTTGTATTATTGGCTGGATGTGGGGGACGGGACAAGGACAGCTTCTCCATTTTTATTATGGATAAAGGGGATGCTTCAGTCATCCGTGAAGAGCTGGCACAAAAGCTTAAGGATAAGCTGGGCGAACAGGCTCCGACTATTGAGATTTCAGTCAGTCCGCTGTATAACCAGCAGAAGCTGGTTGTAGAATATGCGGCCGGGGAGCATGATCTGTTTCTTTTGCCGGAAGAGGACATGAAGCTGTATGGACAGAATGGCTCGAATCTGCCGTTAGATGATGCTTTTGACAAGAAGACGTACGCTCGGGGCGTATTCGAGGGCGGCGTATTTAAGAAGAAGGGGCAGGAGGAAGAAGGATCAGATGTAAGCAAGGAAACTCATTTGTTCGGAATTCCGGTGGAGCAGATGAAGATGTTTAAGGAGCTAAAATATAACTCCAAAACATTATTTGCTACCGTGCCGCCTCGTACAAGCAATAAGGAAGAAGCCATCAAGGTGCTGAAAGCACTTACGGAATGATAAAGGGGATGGAATGAAATGGGCATATATACTAGAACAGGTGATGAAGGACAAACTTCTGTGATCGGCGGTCGAGTGTCCAAAGATGATGATCGTGTGGAGGCATACGGTACAATTGACGAGCTGAACAGCTTTGTAGGACAAGCGATCAGCTTTGCCGAAGGGGAAAAGTTTACGGATATTCGGACTCAATTGGAAGAAATACAGCAGGAGCTGTTTGATTGTGGTTCGGATTTGGCGTTTGTTAAAATTAGTGAAAGCAAATATAAGGTGAAAGACGAGCTGGCAGAGCGTCTGGAAGGCTGGATTGATGCATGTCAGGAGGAAAATCCGAAGGTGGAGCGTTTTATTATACCGGGTGGTAGCACATTATCCTCAACGCTTCATGTTTGCCGTACAGTTTGCCGACGCGCGGAACGCCGTGCTGTTACACTAGGTAAACATACGGACATTAATCCGGCGGTACGTCGGTATTTGAACCGCCTTTCTGATTATTTCTTTGCCGTCGCTCGTACAGCGAATGTCCGTCAGGGTGTGCCCGATGTCGAATATGTGCGCAGCAAAAAAGTGTTCCGCAAATAAGGAGGCAACCGGGAATTTGTGATGAGCTTGTATTATGAACCTATCGTATATACGATCCCTCCTGAGGAGGAGGGCATGCTGTTGAAGACTATTTTACAAAAACGTATGAACATTTCTCGAAAGTTAATATCCAAACTCAAGCTGACCGAGCAAGGTATTATGCTAAACGGGACACGTGTGTACATCAGCGTAAAGGTGAAGTCCGGGGATCGAGTAGAAATTCGCATGGAGCGCGAGCGTTCTGATGATATTTTACCTGAATCCATTCCTTTTGAGATATTGTTTGAGGATGAACATCTGTTAGTGGTGAACAAGGCGGCGGGCATGATTGTCCATCCGACTCACGGTCATTACACAGGAACGCTGGCTAATGGGGTTGTGCATTATTGGCAGGCCAAGGGAGAACTGTTCCGGTTTCGTCCTGTTCATCGTCTTGATCAGGAGACGACGGGTGTGCTGGTAGTAGCCAAAAATCCGTATGTACACCAGCATATTTCTGAGCAAATGATTGCGGGAACGGTGGATAAGCGCTATACAGCTCTGGTGCATGGACGGCCTGAGCTGCAGGAAGGAAAGGTAGACGGACCGATTGACCGCAACCCGGATGATCCGCATTTACGTATGGTGACCCCGGATGGTTATCCTGCCCTTACGCTGTATAAGCTGGAGGAAGTGTGGAACGGGGGAAGCCGTATCGGACTAAAGTTGGAATCCGGGCGTACGCACCAAATTCGAGTGCATATGACTTATATCGGTTGCCCGTTGATCGGAGATAAAATGTATCGGATTACACCTGATGATGCTGCGCAACGTGAGCGATATGATCAGCTTGATGCGAAGATGCTTCGACAAGCCTTACATGCCTCAGAACTGTCCTTGGAGCATCCTGTAACCGGGGAGCGGCTGACGTTCTATGCTCCTCTACCTGACGATATGGCTGAAATGCAGGAGCTATTAAGATTGCAATATCTTTCAGAATAAAATATAAATAAGCGATGAAAACCAAATGGAGGTTAATCTAGCGATGAGCCAACTGAAAGTATATCAGTATTCTAAATGCAGTACCTGTCGTAATGCAGTGAAATGGCTGCAAAACAAGGGACATGAGACGGAACTTATTCCTATTTTTGAACAGCCGCCCGGCCCGGAGGAATTGGAAGAATTGATTCGCAAAAGCGGGCTGGAGCTGAAAAAGTTTTTCAATACAAGCGGTGAGGTGTACAAAGAGTTAAAGCTGAAAGATAAGCTTGGAGACATGAGCCGTGAAGAGCAAATTTCGCTTTTATCCTCGAATGGAAGATTAATCAAACGCCCGATTGTAACCGACGGTAACAAAGTAACGGTAGGATTCAAAGAGGAAACATTTGAGGGCACATGGGGAGCTCAATAACGCCCAATTAACCCCCACGATATGTTATACTGTGGGGGTTAAATATTATGATGAATGGGAGCAATACAATCTGTGACACAACGCAATGAACAATCCGTAATGCTGGTTGACGGCATGGCCCTGCTATTTCGCGCTTATTATGCAACCGCCGCAAACGGTTATATCCGTCGTACAAAAGCTGGAGTGCCAACGAACGCCATATATGGTTTTATTCGATATTTTTGGGATGCAGTCCAAACGTTTAATCCTACACACGTCATTTGCTGCTGGGATATGGGCGGAACGACATTTCGTGGGGAACATTTTGCTGCGTATAAGGGAAACCGAGCCGACGCACCAGATGATTTGATTCCCCAATTTACATTGATTCGGGAAGTGACGGACAGCCTCGGCATTCCCAACATTGGAGCGGAAGGTTTTGAAGCCGATGATTGTATCGGTACGCTTGCACGCCATTATTCGCAAAATGAGGACATGGATGTAATGATTCTCTCGGGAGATCATGATTTACTTCAATTAGTGGATGATCGGACACGGGTCATTATTATGAAAAAAGGGCACGGCAATTATATGGTATACACCCCGGAGACTCTGCTGACTGAAAAAGGGCTTAAGCCACGCCAAGTGGTGGACCTTAAAGGCCTGATGGGGGATGCAAGCGATAATTATCCAGGAGTACGAGGTATTGGTGAGAAAACGGCACTCAAGCTGGTGCAGGAATATGACTCTATTGAAGGCATTCTGGAGAATTTGGATCAATTAACACCCTCGGTCCGTAAAAAAATTGAGAGTGATTTGGATATGCTGCATCTTTCACGCAAGCTTGCTGAAATTCACTGCGGTGTACCTGTAGCATGTGCTTTGGATAGCTGTCTGCTGACGCTGGATCACGTGCAAATTGTAGACAAGTTTGAGCAGCTTGAAATGAAAAGCTTGTGTACATTGATGGGTGTCGCAACCGGATCATAATGAAGCTGTTAGGCTTGATACGGACAATTTAAGTGAAGTAAGTTTATAGGGATGCTGACGCTAGGTGCGTTAGTGTCCTTATTTTTATACCGTTATGTCAAGGGAGTTGTATAGTCATGTGAAGGATTATATACAATTGCGATAAGGGGATTGACCTCGGGCACATTTCAGGTGAATATAGTGGAGAGAGAACCGGATTATTGAAAGGGGACAACAGCAACTATGACAGTATTGGGAGCAATTGAGGCAGGCGGTACCAAATTTGTATGTGGAATTGGCAACGAACATGGGGAGGTACTGGAACGAGCAAGCTTTCCAACGACCACCCCAGCAGAAACAATGGAGAATGTCATCGCATTTTTTGAAGGCAAGGGCATTGAAGCATTGGGTGTAGGCTCGTTCGGGCCGATTGATCCTATCGAAGGCAGTGATACATATGGGTATATTACAACAACGCCAAAACCACATTGGGGAAATTACAATCTAATTGGCAAACTGAAACAGCATTTTGACGTGCCTATGGGGTTTGACACGGATGTGAATGGAGCAGCACTTGGTGAGTCTATTTGGGGTGCCGCCAAAGGATTGGACAACTGTCTGTATATTACGATAGGTACAGGCATCGGGGCGGGTGCTTTGGTTGGTGGAAAGCTGATACATGGATTATCCCACCCGGAAATGGGACATATTCTGGTACGTCGTCACCCAGAAGATACTTACGAGGGGACATGTCCTTATCACGGAGATTGTTTGGAGGGACTGGCAGCAGGTCCTGCGCTCGAAAAAAGATGGAAGGTTAAAGGACATGAGCTTTCTGTCGACCACCCAGCCTGGGAAATGGAAGCGTACTATTTGGCACAGGCTTTAATGAGCTATGTATTAATCCTGTCACCGCAAAAAATTATTATGGGCGGGGGAGTGATGAAGCAAAACCAATTGTTCCCGCTCATTCGTACCAAGCTTCAAGAGCTTTTGAACGGATACGTACAGCATTCGAGTCTGACAACAGATATTGAGCAATATATCGTATCTCCGGGATTGGGTGACAATGCTGGATTGTGCGGTGCTCTGGCATTGGCAAAGGAAAAGCTGAATCATTAGAATTTATGGTTGACGGCACTCCAAGGTACGGTTATTATATAGGCAACAGCATAGTACGGCTCAAAAAGGGAAGCACCTTTCTTGCGAATACGCAGGATAGGTGCTTTTTTTGCGTTTTTGTGTTGTGCGGGACTGTCTTTCAACGATAAGAGGGAGGAAGAAATCATGGAGATTGTATTTTTAAATCGCTTGTCCAAACGGAATGAACAGGGCTATGAGGACTTTGCTCAGGTATGGATTGGGCAACATGAAGGGGGATGGAGTGCAGGCTGGAGCACACACCATGTCCCGGATGAAAGTATAGACGACCTTTGGTATGAGGGCAGCTTGTGGCAGGAATTACTGCATGTATACCGTCATGAGCTGGCGCTCAAAATGGCTGAGGGCTACAGGCCCTTAATCCATGGCGTATTTCATGAGCAAGAAGGATCATCAGGACGAGGACAAACGCTGCAAAAGCTGTATTGCTACAGTGATTTGTTTCCACGTGATGAAGTGTATGAGCAGTTGACAATGTGGAGACGACAAAAAGCAGCAACGGAACGAAAAGCGCCTTATTTTATTGCTACGAATCGGCTGCTTCGGCTCATTAGCGTCTATCTTCCTCATACCGAAGAAGAATTGTTGGAGCTACCTGGTATGGGTCAGGGTAAGGTGTCGCAATATGGGACGGAGCTATTGGCTATTACGACACAAAATGACCGGACCACGCCATTTCCGTTGAACTGGGTAACAGAGACGCTGGAAGAAGAAGTTTTTTTGTCATGGCTATACAAGCAAAAAGAGAATCAATACAGGCAGGAGCTGAATAAGTTCAGCCTAACTAGAACGATTATCGAAGGCATTTCGGACGGTCTTTCACTGGAGCATATCGGGATGAAGACAGGTTTGCATCGTAGAGAAATGATTGAAGCTGTGGAGCATTTGGACAGGGATGGTATTGATATGGAGAAGCTGATCCGCAAGGAATTGGTGAATGTATCTGAGGAGGAGCAGGCAGCCATCTGGTCTGCTTATGAAGAGTTGGGGGATACGTTGCTCAAGCCTGTCATGCTGAAAGTGTATGGGGAAGAAAAGGCGACAGAAACAGGATTGGATCAAATTTATGAGCGTCTGCGTCTGATCCGTATACGGTTTCGCCATCAGCAGGTACCCGACCGACATGTTGGATAATATAGAACTGATTAGATAAAGCTAAAGTATTAAAGTACATTCAGGGTCCAACATACTAAAAAGCAGCAGCCAGTTCCTCATAGGACACGGCTGCTGCTTTTTATGATCAAGCTTGAAAATCGAAATAGGTATCCAACTCCGTACTTTTTCCCCTTTTCTTTTTAAACCCAGTCTTTCTTGCGGAAAATACAGAACATACTGACACCTAGTGCCACCATAATACCAATGACGACAAAATAGCCATAACGTGTATGAAGTTCAGGCATATTATCGAAGTTCATCCCATATATTCCGGTAATGACCGTCAATGGCATAAATACGGTCGTTATTGCCGTAAACACACGCATAATTTCATTGGCACGATTGGCGATACTGGATTGATAAGCTTCTCGAAGGTTACCCATCAAATCGCGGTAAGTTTCAAAAGTCTCCGAAATTTTCACAGCATTTTCATAAATGTCGCTGAAATATTTTTGCAATTGATCGTCGATGAGTCGCAAATCCCGTTTGTTCAGGGTATTGATGACTTCCTTTTGCGGACCCAGCACTTTTTTCAGCCACAGAATCTCACTGCGTAAGCCGATGATTTCGTTCAAATGCGACTTTTTCGTATGCATTAGAATATCTTCTTCCAGCTTTTCAATGCGGACCTCAATCCGGTCACCAACCAGAAAATAGTTGTCAACAATCAAGTCGACCAGCAGATACATAAAACGGTCAGGCTGGCTGACTTCTTGCTCCCACAGCATAGGCTTGAGGGTACGAAGCTCATTGATTTTCTGCTTGGTCACCGTAATGATAAAATGGCGGCCGAGAAAGATGTTCAAAGCTCGCAAAAATATTTCTTCATCATCAAAACGAATGCTATTTACAACGATAAAATAATGGCTTTCATAAATTTCGATCTTCGGACGTTGTTCCTCTTCACTCAAACAGTCTTCTACTGCAAGATCATGCATGGAAAATAAAGGTTGGAGCACTGCCAAATCATCGACATCGGCATCAATCCAATAAAAACCTTCTGCCGGTGCAGTAAGCGCCATTTCAATTTCTTCGACAGGGGTAAAAACCCCGTTGTTGACCAAACGGATTTTCATATATGTCACTCCTTATGCTCCGTCGTAACGGAAATACGTTTACCTTAAGCATAAGGAATGAACTCAGTTAGCCAGTTAGCCGGTGCGGGTAAGCGTGCATTCTCATCAAAAGCCGGAGGCTTTTGGAGCATGCAGAGCCTGGCGTCCCGTCTTTCGGCAAGCTGAAGTCATTCCTATGCTGTTGTTCAGGGATCGCCGCCTATTCGGACTCGGGTCGCCTTCCATTCCGGATTCACCTCTCAAATGTTCTTTTTTTAGATTGCCACAGTATCGCAGGAAACACTCAAAGTCTGCACTACTGCTCCATATTTTTGCCTAATAGCACTTGTATAGTATAACGCTCGGCCTACGGCCTTTCAAGCGCAAAATCATGGGCTAAATCAACAGTAGTGGCAAGAGCTTCAGCGAAAGGAGGGATATGATTTAACCTATGGAAAAGGTAGACAAAATGTGATTGCAGGGCACAAATTTAAAAGTCCCATCTTGACGAAGCCCAGCCGATGCATTAAAGTGAACAACAAGAACTTTGTGAACCCAAAATGAATATAGCGAAATCTTATCAAGAGCAGGTGGAGGGACTAGCCCGATGATACCCGGCAACCGGCGATTTT
>RCUF01000118.1_pt1 | contig 45709 bp, 49 predicted proteins | sample 2166311 | NCBI WGS metagenome assembly RCUF01 (sample SAMN09932608, study PRJNA488358) | compost metagenome | feature: garden; material: soil; isolation source: compost soil in 4-hydroxybenzonitrile-enriched culture | place: Germany: Experimental Botanical Garden Goettingen | collected 2016-01-27
CCTCGCTGAAAGCTCTCCCGAACCATACGCATAGCGTATGGTTTTCTTTTGACAATAAATAGCTTTACGGGCAAATTTCCCGTAAAGCTTATTTGTCATTTGCGTAAGAATTATACTTGCTTGATGAGTAGGACACTATTCACGCATTAATTACACGCATTAATCATGCCCAATATTCTTGGCCTTTTTTACCCAGCAAGTGGCTTTCTACTTGCGGAACAGCCCAAGGCGATGCAGAATGACCAGGATTCGATAAAACGTAAAGCTGCTCTTCATCGATGCATCGACAACAGGCTGTGCGGGCGAGTAGTCGACGGCGGCTTCCATAGCCTCCTTGGCCCAGGCCGGCGTCTCCATCTGCTGTCTGCCCTCAAGCTCGCTGATACGAGTATCCAATTGTTTGATATGTGCTGCCTGCTCCAGAACAGATTGCTTCAGCACGTCCCGGCTGTGCTCCAGAGCCGTTAACTGTTGCTGCAAGGCTTGCATTTGTTTCTTTTCCTCTTCTGTCATCGGTGTCTCCCCCTTCTGACCATAAGCCTGACGAAGCTCCTGCTCCGTCCCCCGATAGACGTTCAGATCTACGGCCCCCTGGATACCATTCACACGGCCGCTATCACTGTATTGCCAGAAATCCCATCGCGTCCATGCCGGGGTATCGGCAGGAACTCTTGTCGTGCTGTAACGGGCAATCCAAAGCGTATAGCTTCCAAACGAGGCATCAAACTGATTCGCAAAGGAATTGCCTGTATAAATCATCGGCTTGCGTCCAGTTAACCGCTCAAGTTCGTTCAGGAAGCTCTTGGCAATAGCATTAATCTGGGCCTTACTCAGATTGGCCGGATTATTCTCGTAATCCATGACGGGCGGAAAGGCAAAGGAAGAAGCTCCCCCTGCATCCTGCAAAGCTTTTGCAAAATTCTGTGCCTGCCTTACAGCCTCTTCTGTGCTGGTCGCATCCACAAAATGATAGGCACCGTCCAGCACGCCTGCCGCCCTCGCACCTTTTACATTAGTGGCATAATTCGGGTCCCGGTAGGAGCTGCCCTGCGTTGCTTTAATGAAAGCGAACGATTTGCCAGCGGCCTTAACCTTGCGCCAGTCCACGGTCCCCTGGTAACGGGATACATCGATCCCTTCTGCGGCGTTGGCTTTTTTATCCTGCATATCGTAACCTCCTTTTCTCGTTATGGTAGTCTTGTAATCATCTTGTGATGACTTGTCTAGCAAGACCGTAATTGGCTATTAATCTTATGCCAGATCTATGGTGAATTACGGCGTTGGCTGCCCCGCACCTGGAACGAAGTAAGCCATTCATGTGGCACAAGCTGTTCACTGGGGATGCTTTACATAAGTTGAGAATGTTCAAGGGTGTGCTCCTTGCCTGATACACCAGTCCTTCGATCCAATCAAATGTGAGTGTAAAGCCGCTGCAAGCGGGGAGCCCTGTCGATCGCTGTTAAGCTTGTTGTTCTTTAATCTAATAAGGGCAGATGATGAACAACAAGCTTAAAGGCGAACACTTCGTTTCTCTAGGGCTTCCCCGCTTTCCGCTAATCTCCACGCTCTTCAGACCGCTACAAATCAAATCAGTTTAGGTCAAATAAAGGGCGTGATGTGGAGAGATATGCAACATAGATCGACTGAACGAATCAATTACATTAATTGAACTAAATAGGATAAGAGCTGGAACCTTTCAACTGAGCTCGACGCTTGAACTGTCACCTATGTTATCTCCACATACCTCCAATATAAGTGACATATATCGATAGATATCCAAAGAAAAAGGCGGCGGCTATCGCTCTCCAGTTTCACAAGCAGAGTTGACTTCTCCTCAACTTATGTACAACCTTAGCTATTCACTCTCTCGATTGTGCCTGTCTGATTCAGTAAAGGTTAGCTTCTAGTTGTCTTTGTATCCAGCGCTAGTTTTTGATACTTTTCATTAGGCGCTTGCATTAGGTGCTCGCATTTGTTACTTGCATCCACTACCAATGTCTAGTCCTTCTTCTTGGCAAATTGATAGGCGCCTGTAGCGCTAAGCCCGATCACTGATATTTGTACCAGGTTCATGCGCAGCCATTCCGGCACGAGCACGAAGACAGCTGCAATGAGTAGCGCCGCTATGTGGACCCAGCGGTCTGGCAGCGCGAAGCTTCGCGCCACCCCTACATAGGCCGCTACCAAGGCCGCCATCGTCAATATATCGTTGGATAGGTCCTCCATAGGATCAGCCTCCCGTCACTGTGATTGCTGCCCAGACAGCTACGACGACGCCACCGCCAACCGCCGTGATAATCGCGCCGTAGAACGTCCGTCTGAACCATTTCTGGTCTTCTTCCTGTCTGCTCAATATTTCCAGTGCAATATTGGCATTGCGCAGCGCCTCATCAGCCGTATCCTTGACTGGCTCCAGCAGATCAATCCGCTGCTTGGCGTTATTTGCCGCTTGGAGAGCCTCTTTAGCCGTCTCCTTTGCGATCTCCAATGTAGTCGCGATCGCCGACAACGTCTTCAACGTTTCCTCAATACGAGCGAGCTGAACCCGAATTTCCGTTAACAAATCTGCTTCCGGTATGGCCTTCCCTCCTCGGTTATGCTCCATCCTGTCTCCCTCCTTGCCTGTTGTAATGGATGGACTTGGGTTTGTATCTATTGTGATTCACATATCAGCCTTGCACGCTGCTATATGTGGTCATTTCAAGCGAATTGTGGTTGATCGCATTTCGATATATATGGATTGAATATCGCTTAATGGATTTAAGCAAAATGCTCTAGTACAAGATATGTTGTCCAATGTTTCACTGTATGGCTTATAGCCCTAATCTTGCGCAAAAAGCAAATACCCGGAAGATCTCTTCCGGGTGGTGATCTTAAATTAGTATGATTTTCGCAAATTTAAATTAAGAGCCGATTCACCTCGGTTCAATGCTACGGCTTCCTTAAGATGCAGCCAGCTCTGGTCGTCGGACATAGATCTCCGCCTTGACTAGGCTTCGATTCTGATCATCAAGGATATAAGAGCCCAGAATCTCCTCAATGCTGCCCTCACCCCGCTCATAGCGCGTAATACACGCATTGGCACAGATTCGAATCATTGCTACGGACATAATAGCCATGTTGTCCATCTCCCTTTCATTTTGATGTGTTTTCTTCATTCTCGAATACTCAATTTACGGAATAGTCATCATATCGACGCCATTGTCAACCTTTGAAAAGCATCTCTGACAATACGATCTCCAGATCCGACAAGCGCTCCTTGAGCAGATCTGTCTCGCTTACCAGTTGACCTGGTTGCTGTAACTCGGCAATCTCGGCCTCGGATAAGGCTTCGATCCACAGCTCTGGCTGCTGCGGAGCATGATATACAGGCTGCTCACCCTCTCCGTTCCATTGCTGGATAGCTTCTTGATAGGCTTGCTCTGCGATTTGAATAGTCTCTTGGTAAGCTTCCCAAGCCTTCAGATCGAAGCGTGGCTGGTACAACCCTGCTGGAACTGGGTAGCCAACCGTGTAACCTGCGAGTAAAGACTCATCCGTGCCATCTTCTTGTGCTTCCTCAGGAAGCTCATAAAAAGGGACGACTCCTGTAAAGGAATCGTCCACCAATGCGTCCTCAATATAGAGTCCATCTGTATTGATTATGGGTACAGCTTTCATGTGCGTCCTCCTTTATTGTTCAGCCTGGAAAGGAACTATCGAATCTAAGGAGAGGAAGAGATTACCTGTCCCTACAGCTAATATGACTTGGCCTACAGAATTGACTCCTACACGGCATATTTGATCTGTAGCACCGTTATTGCCCACTGTAGCATAGTTCTGTTGTAACACTGGACGGTATCCCACAGGGAGCCTAAAAATAACTCCTGTTCCTCCCCTCACAAAGCCGCGAATGTGCACAAACCCGAGAGAATCTTTGAAATAGCCGACAGTTGAGTCAACACCACCAACATTTACCCAGCCATTCAGTAACGTAGGCGCGATCCACGCCGGGCTATCCTTCTCCGCTTTCTTGTTCTCCAGCACACTGACACGTGCAGAAGCATGCTGCATATCCTCTACAAGATCGGCAAGCAGCGACTTTTCGTTGTCGGCAACACTACCAATAAACGCCGCTACAGGCGATGTATCCAGCATCAGGTATGTGACGCTGTAGGCTGCAGATGGATCGTATCTCCCCACAGGAATTTGTACTCTGGAAAGTCCATTAGCACTAGTTGATAACGTCGCCCACGAGTCCTTTGTGCTACCCCTGAATACGTTCAAAATTGACTTCGTTTGTTTTGTCAACTGTGACCCAGTCAAACCAAAGTCAGTCAGATTATAGTTGATGTGATAGTAGCCACCGCTCAAAGGCGAATACTTGGGGTTAGCTCGTTCTCGCAGCACAATCCCCGTACCTACCTCCACCTGATTATTGCCCTCATTCAGCGTAAGTTGCCCCTCACTGACGATAGGCTCTACTGTAGGTGTAGCTAATTGATATACAAGCTCGTAAGGTGTTTTATAATCGGGTGCTACAGTTGCGGGCAGTGTATTGGTGTAATAATCGGCCCCGCCAGACATTATGCTGCCCCAAGCCTTTACTCCGCCGTTGTATGGTGCTGTAGTTATTTGGTCCCTCATGCGCCAGCCCATAAAATACGCTTTAATTTCGTCCTGTGAGGGATTATAGTTGTCGCCCCAACCGCTATCTGCGTTAGGGATAAATACGTAAACGTGGGTAGCGTCTATGGTGATCTTATCGGGTGCTTGGACTCCTCCGTATTCGCTTAAGATTTTACCGTCAAACTTAGCGCCTATTGAACTCCGCTGTTTCGCGGACATGTTGTGCTGATATCTTACACCCTTGAATCCTGTATACAGAGCCGCAACTTCCCAACCTTGCGCAGAACTAAGGACATCTCGGACCCACGACTTAGCCTTAAAATACTGCCCATCTCGCTCGAACACACTATCCGCATTAGCACCCGTCAGTGGATCGGCGTATAGGTCTGTCTGTAGTGCAAGCATACTGTTCTCATGAGGGGTAAACGGCAATGCTCTGTTGCCGATGTTGACCATGGGATTAGTGAACAGGTACAATCCAGTATTTATTGCTACCGCCCTAAAGAAAACATGTATCATTTCGCGACTTCCTGAGTTGAACGTCACCTCCTGCGCTGACGAATACTCTGCTAATGGCGTGTTCTGATTCTCATCGTACACGCCTATCATACCGTTGTGTGAAACACTTAACGTATACTCAGTATTTCTAATCACTCGCACAGGCACCCAAGCGTTCAAGTTTGGTCCCACAATGGTTGAATCTATAGATAGGATATTGGGAGCAATTACTTTCCCTGCTGAAGCGGATGTATAACCCCATTCATAAAACGATGGGAGCAAGTTTTCCCCACACTGAATCACATACGGATTACGAACAGGCTTTACGCTGTCTACATAAGGATATTTGGCTGCTACTTGTTCAGCACTCATACTGTCCAAAGCAGCATATTCTGCAGCAGTGATCTCGTAGAAACGAATAGCATCAAAATATGCAACACTTCCAACAGGTCCTGCAACCTCACTCACTAAGCTCACTGTTGCAGCGTTACTTAACGCACTATACGCTCTCCAAACCGTTGAGAAATTCGTAGTATCCGTAGCGTTCCCGTTATTTTTAGTATTTGATATACCACTAACATGAGGACCTGCGTATGTTCCTGACCCCAGTTTTACGTCACCAACCAGGATATAATAGCTGCCTGCCTTAACCGAAAAACTTTGACCGGTTGCAGCGGCACCTGTTGGTAATCCTGTGGAAGTGATTTTTAAGGACTGTGTTCCTTGGGTCTTTACAGTGATGTCAGCTGTTAATACGGCACGAGTGGGTGTAAATCTGTTTATGTTCTCACAATTCCCATCTCGCCCCAGCAAATTCACCAACGTCCGGCCTTTCAGGCCCGTAAGGCGAAACGGCACAGTCTTATCCGATTCTATAATCTGAAGTCCCGGCTGGAGCGTAATTTCCTTACGCTGCTCAGTATCAAGGCGTTGCTGGAGCTCCTTCACCTCACCATCGACCGTCTCGGCAAAAGCATCAATCTTCTCCCAGTTATCATTCATCATCGTCTTTACGTTAAAATACTCATGTCCGTCGAGGACGGGGTCTTTCATTAGCAAATCGAGCTTTGGCGTGTTCTCAGACAATGGTTACACCTCCTGCAAATTTGTGTAAAGGAATCTCCTGCATCTCCTTCAGCGGGATTACCTCATGAATCTCTCGAATGACCAGGTAGCGGAACTCGAATTCAACATCGAGATGCGCGGGCTTAATCTCCTCGATCAGCGCCTTGAGGTCATCCAGGTTGGGCGGAATACCGACCGTATCTATGAACTTGATCGTGAATGACCATTCGCTCGGTTGAAATGTCACGTCTACCGTGCCATTGTCATAGGCTTCGGCTACATTTTTGACGAATCTCCCGGTAAAGGTCCCCGAGCCACGCAGCTTCGATTCCACGACAGCCCGTCGCTGCTCCAGCGGCTTCTGAAGGTCCGTACCGATCCCAAGCTCCTGCTCCCAGCGCTCCAGTCCCCAAGTCGCTGTCCTGACGAAGAATTGATCCAGTGTCTCATTCAGCGCCCGGGTCAGTTGATCTAGCTCTTTTCCCTTGACATCCATGTCTGCCCTGACGATTCGCGAGGCTTCATAATAAGCAGGTACAAAGGACAGCATCTCCATCCCAGCCGGACTCGTGACCGGATAAATATTACTGGACAAGCAATCTCCTCCTTTCCTTACATGACACTGCTCGTGCCCTTCTAATGTCTTTTATTATTCAAATACATTCACGGTTCCCAGCACCGCGACCTGGCCCTCGAAAATCTCGATATTCGTGTCTGCTTCCCCGCCCGGGTCCGTAGCCTTGAACACCTGAAGCTCCTTGTAGTCCGTAATCATCGGGATATCAATCAGCACCGCCGAAATCCGTGTATAACGAACTAGAGAATCCTGTGTCGCCGGTGAACCAAAGGAGATTCGCTTAAAGTATTCGCGTGCCCCTTGCTCGATCTGCTGCTTCACATCCTCCAGATTGGCACTTGAAGCCAATGTCAGCTTGGCGCTAATGTTAATGCGGACCTCTTGTGCAGGCTGTACCGTAATGACAGGCCCTGCCGGAGCAGTCCCTTCACCCTGTCCATCCATCGTCGGGTCAATGTACTCCTGGACAGCCTCTACAATCTCCGTGTTGGCTGCTCGCTTGTCATTGTCCAGCAGGTAGATCCCTACTGTGCCTGGCCCCTGCCAGAGCGGCTTTACCTGTACACCGCCGACTCCTGGAATTTCACTTGCCCACTGCACATATTGCGCCTTGTTGCCGCTCGTCCCCGGATTACGGACACGCAGCAGATAACGCTCTAGCAGCGATTCGTCCGACTCCACATCGGCGCCTCCCGTGATCTCCTCGGGATTGGTCACAGCACTCACCCCGCTGACAGCCGTTGCCAAGACGGTCACAACGCCTGCGGGTACGTTACCATTTTTGCCAGCTACAACAGCTGTCACTGGAATCCGGGCTTCACCTGTGCTACCCAGTGTCACTTCATTCGTAGTCGCATATTCGACCGACTGTTCACTGGATATCTCATCCGCTGGTGTCGCTACAATCGTTCCCTTAGGCACGACAGTCCCTGCTGTCCCCGTAAAACGCACCAGTCCCGCAGCAGCGACAGCCTGTCGGCGATTCACTCCATGCTCAGCTGTGCGCAGATCCAGATAATCGCCATAGGTAGAGCTGGCGAAGCCGCGTTCCAGCACCTGTTGTGCCCAAACGGCAGCCTCTGCCAGCATAAAAGCGACTGGAGCCTGAGCGTCCCAAATAAAAGAGCCCTCGGATTTATCCAAATCCGAAGGCACCCGCTCCAGCATCCGCCGCATAATCTCATCCTCTGTCTGATCCTGCAAATACTCAGGCAAGGTTGCCATTAGATCACCACACTTTCTATCGTTTCGATCTCGTCTCTCACATTCCGAATGCGACAGCTGAAGCTGCAGGCATCCTGCTCCCAGCTGAACTCGAACTGATCCACGCTTGCTGTGCGTGCATCTGCGAGCAGCGTCTCACTGACCATCCGTCTTACTTCACTTTCCACCACGGCTCGGCTGTAGCTGTTACCCAGCAAATCCTCAAGCTCACTACCATAATCGCGGGAATAGATCACATGACGGTAACGAGGGGTTCGTACGGCCTTTTCACACCAGATGACCCACGCATCCTTCTCATCCGTCATCGCTACCTTCCCGGTCGGTGTCAGCACGAATTCTCCCTTCGTAAAATCAAAACGCCAGCTTCGCCCAAATACAGCCGTCTGGCTTGCCAGCGTATCCAGCTCTGTCACATCTATATCCATAATCTCTTCCGTCTCGGGGAATAGGTTAGCCACCTCCACTCACCACCCTGCATACGACCACGACATCATTACCGCTATTCACCCGTACTGCCAGCACACGGTCTCCGGGCTTCAGGCCTTTGTCCAACTGCAGATTGACATCTTCAATCTCCGTCTCGTCGAAATAATAGGAGGTATCCATCGTCTTATCCTCCCAGTAAGGCTCTTGCACACGGGTCGATGTTCCCTTGAACATATGCCGTGGCATCGACAGCAGACCAGGCAGCTCAGCCACCAGATAATCCTGAATCTCATGCTTGAAGTCATCCAGCTTCAGTCCAGTGACGGTAATCGTCCCAAGGACTGCACCCAGGCCGTCTACTGCCTGCTTGGTATGCTTGGAGAAGGAGGACTGGATGGCGGAAGCCAAATGCACATAAGGGTCCTTAGTCAAGATAAAACCTCCTTTTTACATCCCCGTAGGTGCCGAGCTCCAGCGACATGCTGCCCGGATTACCCAGTTCACGACTGACCGAAATGACGATCAGACGCAGGCTACCCAGCATTACCGCGTCACCTGCACGAATGGTGTTGATATCCGGTGCCGTGACGGAGATGGTCTGTTGAATGCCAGTGAGCTTCGATTTGGCCAATTTGCGGGCAGCCGCAGCCGTGTTCACCTTGTCGTCCTGTAAAATGACCTGTAGCGTACCGAGCGTCTTGGTGTCCTTCTCTTCCATGGCCAGCACCTTGGAAGGCACCTCTTTGACTGTATTCGTATTGGCAGCTACAACCTTTACTTTGGTTACAGCCCCCTCCAGTGTCCTGGATTGGGTCACCTCCGATACAGGATCAAGCACAAAGACCTCAGTATTACTGCCGAGCTGAAATAATTGCAGCCCCGCAGATGACATTCGCAAATGATACAGTTCTCCGCCTGATTTAGCAGTCTCTTTTAGATCCGAGAATATCATGGAGAACAACGATTGGGCACGATAGACCGCTTTGCCTAGCTTCGTTGATGTATCTGGAACGGACGCGAGCTTCATGTCCCAATCTGCCGCATATTTGCGAAGCCGTTGGCTTGCTGTCTGACCTTTTGGGAACAAATATTCATCCTCTGATTTATCCAGATAGATCGTACGATCAAACACCGTAAGCTCCAGATGCTTCTGTCCGCTATTGGCACTGTTAGCCTCCCATACTACCCCCGGATTCAGCAGTGGAGCCATGACCTCCTTGCCAAAGTGCTGCCCACTTACCCGGATTGGTAATCCTGGAGTAATCACTGGCAACGAATCAATCGCAGTCAATCGTATTGAGCCCTGATAAGCAATCTGGTGCAACGAATCCTGTAGACGAATGCTCTCCACAGCGCCGGTAATATCATACTTATCCTGTAAAATGACCTTGTAGCTCATGATAATACCAGCTTCTGTCCAGCTCTGATCTGATTCGGGTCCTTACCAATTACCTTCTGATTCAGGCTGTAGATTTTTTTCCAATCCGCACTATTTCCCAGTTCAAGCTTGGCAATTTTGCTTAATGTATCTCCAGACTTTACCGTATAGGTCTTCGATTTCTTTTTCAGATCACTTCTCGCTGCTTTGTTTGTAGCATTTGCTTGGGCTGTGCCTGCCTTGACTCCTGTCTTCATCTCCCTCCAGGTACGAAGTGCAAGCTCAAAGTACACATCTCCTGGATCACCTCCCTGAAAGGAAGTGTGATGGGAAGCCACAAATACGGGAACATTGACCGCTGTCTCAGTAATGATGAAGCGTACTGGCTTTTTGGACAGCATGTAGGTATTCAGTCGATTCATCGCCGTCTGCGGGTCCGGGAGATTGGTATATTTGCAATATGATGCATCATACTCTTTTGGAAAAAAAGTAGAGAAGGTAATTTCTTTTACCCTCTCTCCTTGATCAAAGTCGTATTCGCCGTCTGACAGCACATGCACGGTCTCTAGCCCCTTTTGACGAGAAATATTCACTTCGGCTGGATTAACAGGAAAGGTAAATATCTCCCCTGCCTCATCCACAATAATAAAGTCCATTTTGTAATCACCTCCAAAGCTCCAGCAGCTTATGCTCTTGCTGTCTTATTGTTCTCCATCGCCCGCTTGTATTCTGTTACAAAACGAGTCCCCACCTGGAAGGCAAGCTCTTGGAAATTGACTGGCTCACCGACCGTGACCTGAATCCCCCCAGTAGGCATGTTGACGTTCGTGGAGTTGTTGTATTGCGGTGTATTTTTCACTGCATTCCTTGCGGTTGTAGTATGCTTTTTGCTGGTGGAATAGGATTTTGAGCTCGAAGACTTCGGTTTTGGCAATTGGTAAGGTGGATTATCTTTAAAATACTTCTTATAGTGATTCACTAATTTTTTATTCAGCCAGCCCTGCATTGAGAGCGGACCCAAAGGCAACGCCGATTTAAAACCTTCCTCAATAGTGTCCGGTGTCAGGAATTGCTCTGGTATGTCCAAGGTCCCCTGAAGAAGGTTACTCCCAATCGTTACTTGACCCTTAAATCTATCTTTTTGGTATTTTATAAAATCCTTTACATAAGGAGTAGCAGAACGAACTGAATCTTTGAAATTCGTATTCACCCTATCGTTGAGTTGATTAGCTAATAATCTGGTCTCATCGATCTTGTTGGTCGCCGCAACACTCTTAGCCATTACACCTCTTTGAAAAGAATTCGTCATATACTGAATCATATCTCTTGAGGCTGGTGATGGAAGCATCTTGGATAGTTGATTGCCGACTGAGCCTGCACCATTTTGAATGCTGGAGCCGACACCGCTAACCAGTTGCTTGGCTTTATTAGCACTCCAATTTATCGCGCCCCTATGGAGATAATTCGATATGTGGGAGCCTTTTTGGATCCAGCCACTTTGCATATCCACAGAGGGTAGAATATACTTATCCGCCGTCTTATCCACAAAGTTATTAGCGGATTTTGTCCACTTGCCTAGGTTACTCTTAACAAAATAAACACCTTTTCCTGTCCAAAAGCCTACTTCTCCTCCGAAGTCCTCCAGCTTCTTACCTACCGTGAGAGAAACTGCTGCTGTTACCGCAGGATTGCCTCTCCCCACATAAGCTCCAAGAGCATCACCAGCAAATCCACCTAATGTAGAAAAGACATGCTCCCCTAGTTTAGTGTACTTTTCCTCACCTTCTGCATATACGATTTCATTAGCCTTCAACAGGTAATCTGACACATCTACTGCCGTGCTTGCTATCGGAACAGTTTTCTTAACACCTTTAGGTAATTTGTCGTAAGCATCGAGGGCCTTTGACGTCCAGTGATTAGGATCAAAGCCACTTCTATTGTTGTAATCTTTAATGAACTCTACAGCAAGTTCAGCTTGGTCTTTTCCATCACCAATTTTATCTTGCATATCACTCCATTTTTCAAATTTCTTATCAACTTCATACTCTTCATTTCCAGTTAACTTTCTCATCTCTTTGCTGAAGTTGGTGTAGAATTCTATTTGATCTAATGGATTTATCAGAGACTTGGCGTATGCTGCACTATAATTTGCCCACTTGTTTTCCACTACTTTTTTTCCAAGTACTTTTTCATAAAACTTATTGCCCTTTAAAGCTTCTGAAATCTCTTTTTTTTTCTCAAAGTGCTCCTTTAGTTCACTAAGGATACTCATTTCACACCTCCTTCACTCGCAATTAATCCCTAGCAAGGGAATCCAGTTCCTCTTCCGAAAAAGCCAGTAGCAGCAAGCGCTCGCCGCGAGGCAGTCTCCAGAAATCTCCGGGGCGGAGGTGATGCCGGACCCATAAGTGATACAGCATCGTCGTCATTCCCCCGGAGCCGATTAGTTTTTTAGGTCGCTAATCTCCACGCCGAAGCCGGACAGCTCCAGCACCTTGTCACCGACGGCATCCAGCTCACCAGCCAGCAGCATGCGGCGCACAGCCTGTTCGCCACCCGACAGCTTCAGACGGCTTGTAATCCGCGGATCGCCCCAACCGCTCAGCGACAGTCCTTTGACCTCCAGCTTAGCTGTGGCTTCCGAGATCAGCAGAGCGTTGAAAATCTCCGTATCCACCTTCTCATCCACCTGGCCCTTGACCGTGCGGCGTACCGTGCAGCGCTCACGAATGCTGTCCACCTTGCTGGAGGTCAGACCGCGCAGCACCAACTGCATATCCAGACGGCGAATATGCACCGTCTCCTCAGGCAGCTTTTCTGTCGCCTCGAACAGGCTGTCCAAAATTTGTTCTTCCGTCATATTCTCGTATAGGCTCATGAGTCTATCTCCTTTTCATCGTTCAGATATTAGAAAAACGTCTATCGTCGTACTTTCACTCTAGACAGACCGCGTTTAATGGGTGTTTTTCTTGCTATAATCGAATTCGTTCAGCTCTGCTGAAAACTTATGAATTCTTTTATCTTAAGAAAACCAAAGAATCCGGGAGCTACAGCTCGCATAGCTGCTTCCCGGATTTCATAAGTCACTTTTGTTGGTCAGTTCCAGCCCAATTTAGTTGGCAACGATCGGGTCCAGCAGCTCATAGCCTTCGAAGGTGAAGGTTGTCTCCTCCTGCACCTCTTCACCGGCTGTCCAGTTGGCAAGCTGGATTTTGTCCGGGGAGCAGCGGATGAGGCGCACACGCTCATGTCCGAACGCTTCGGGATCATCCAGTTTGGAAATGATATCGAACTTGCTGAAGCCACGCTGAATCATGTCTGAAGTAACCTTGTAGCCACTCATCGTGCCTGTACCTTTCTTAATGCCGTTCTTGTGCACCTTCCAGTCGTTGCCGACCAGATTCAGCTCACGCTTCTCCATCTCCACGCTGGCCTCCAGCTTGTTGATATGCGTCTGCCATACCCCATCAATATACGCCTGACCATACGTTCCCAAAATTACTCTTGAAGCATCCAACATTGCATATTCCTCCTTGTGATTGGACCATCCTTAGATGGTGTAATTATGAATTCAAAAGAGATACAGTCCGTTAAATTAGCTACAGTCTGTCAAATTAGACACAGCCCGCCAAATCAAGCTCTGCTGAGGGCTTTACTCAGCGGGCTGCATGTGTGTATCTATGATGATTATGAAAACTCATGATCATGCACCCGTGCTCTATTGTTCCATCAGGATTGATAGCTAATCCTACATATGGGCGACCTTCATGCTGCATGCGAGCTCCAGTACATCATGAGGTACATCATGACGCACCTCATGTGCATTACAGCATGCATACGTAAGCTATGGCATCTGTACTTCGCGGCTTATTGCACGTAGAATGTGCCGAACAGCTGCTCCATGACATCGGTCAGCTTGACGTTCCATTGCAGGAACACCTGATCCGCTTCTGGCGTAACAACTGGAGATGGCCCATAGTAAGCCGGGTCCAGAATTACATCATAGCCCGATGCTTCAATGACACTGCTGAGCGCCAGCTGTGCCAGATATTCCTTCACAGCACCGATCAATGCCAGACGACCTTCCTCGGTGTTGTTGACCTTCCCGATATAAGTCTCCTCAGCCGCACGCTGCAGATCTGCATTGATCGCATCCATGACGCGGATGGAACGGATCTTCTTCCAAGCATTATTCTGACCAGCAGCCGGCGTGACAAGGCTGTTAATCCCGCGCAAAGCCTTCACCTGACGACCATCATGGAACAACAGGAATACCCCGTTGCGAACAGCCTGCTCCTGCTCTGGACGAGTCCAACGGCGCGTCACGTCCTCGAATGGTGTCACCGCATACGTCGTTGATTGGTTCAGACGTTGACCTGCAATCAGACCAGCCACATAAGCTGCTGTCTGGGCAGAGCTGTACTCCACTCCAGCCAGACGTACACCTGTGCCGACATTGATGATGCCCTCATGGTTCAGGGCAAGGGAACGCGCAGAAGCGGCTTGCACCGCATTCGCGGATACATCCTCAGCTGCTGAGCCACCGAATACCGCCACGACTCCTTTACCTTGGTTGCGTACACGTTTGATCCAAGCCGCGAAGCTTTGTAGCAGAGCCATATCGGCCGCATAATCCAATGCGAGCACGTTGAAGTCCTCGCCCTCCAGGGCTTCCTGCATCGCAATATAATCGGCGTTAGCCAGCTGACTGTTGCCGCTGATGCCCCCGGTAAGACCAGCTCCGGTAATATTGGCCAGTTCCTCTGCTGCGGCAAGCGCCTTCGCTGTTACCCATTTATTCTCGCTATCTTCATTAATAGCTGCAGCAACAGCCTCAGCCGTAGCACTCTCCGCTGTGAACGTCTTCAGCAGCTTTGTGCCCTCATAGAGCAGCACTTCCTTAACTGCATTATTATCAATGGATGGTTGTACCGTTACTGTGAAACGATTACCACGCGAGCCGGAGTACAGCGCCGTCAGCTCAAGTACATCCTCTGCATCACCATTCTTCAGCTTCACTGCAGCTTTGGCAGCAGTATCGTCTGCCAGCCGGTATGCGAGCAGCTTTCTTGGTCCACCCAACAAAGCCAGATAGAGAGTGGAATATGCAGTAGCTCCATCCTCTGTGCCACCAGAGAAGATCTGCTCAATGGCGCTCTCGCTGCCGATCTCCACAAATGTACCTACAGGACCCCAATTAGCCTTGACAGGTACAATGACGGTACCGCGCGAGCCGCCTTGAATTGCGGATGCCGCCGCCGCCTGAAAATTCATATACAATCCGGGCAATACCGGTTTATTCGTGTTCTCCCAAGTTCCGCCTGCCATATTACTCCACCTTCGCTTTCATAAATTTTGTGATTTTTGTAGCTGCTTCCTCCACGGATAGCAGTTGATCCTCTGTTTCATAACAAGCTCCTGCCAGTACCTCCGGCTTTACCCCGAACAAGACCTCGGATTTGGCCTTCAATTCATTCAATGTGTAACGTGGAGCTGTGACCGACTGTGGGTCAGGCTTCTGTGTCTTCTTCTTGAACACCATATCAGTACCTCATTTCAAATTGGGATGTACGTACAGCCTGCGAATCAACGCCGCTTCCTCAGCCGGTCGCATTCGCCGTTGGGCCAGTGTAAGGCTAATCTGCCCGTTCAGGAAGGAATCCGTCTGCCAATCTGCACGAATCTCCTGAGCGGACATGTACCGCCGCGTGTCAACATCCAGCGGAAGCTGCAAAGCACCGCTGATCGCTTCCATTAGGAGCGAAGCTGTAGCTTGCTCCAGACGCTGATTGGATGCCCAGACATGACCCGTGAACGTTTTGCGGACTTCATACATAGATGCACTAGGGATTCGTGTCTCACTACCTGTCATTCGCCACAGGACGGCACGTGACCCCATAGCCTCGGGCCAGGCATCACCGTATACCCGCCATGTATCATCCAACTGCGATGTGGTCCAGCCCTTCAATGCTGCTAGCCAAGCATCCTCAGTCGCTCCGACGCCCTCGGCTTCAGCCTCCGGCACATACAGAGCGAACCGCAAGGTCCGCGCGACCCGCTCTGTCGCACCAGACACGCTCTCAGCACCGCGACTACCGGCATAATGGAGCGTTACCGAGCTGCTGTCCGTATTATCCAGAGGCTGCCTGTGCAGACCGTCCATCAGGAGCTGTGCCCATGCATCACGTTCTGAAGCCTGGGTAGCGAGACTGTACAGCTGGATGCATACAATTTGTCGATAGCCAGCCCAGGTCGATTTCCAGACCGCTTCCCCGAAGGACAGCTCCGCATAAGTATCCGGAGGCGGGTCAGGAGCCGATTGCAGGTCGTATACTCGGCCTACTAATTGGGGAATCAGTTCAATGATCCTCGCCTTCAAAGCTTCTCTCATGCAGCTGTATCCCTCCTTTCTCATTGCTAAATGCACAGAAATAAATACAAGCTGTGAGCAACATCCCTGTCTCCATGGATCACTGGCCTAAGCCATATCCTTACAGTCGATCATGATGGCGTGATACTCACAGATATGGCTGCTGCTTCATCAGTGACGCTGACATTCCAGATGACTGCATCTGTATACGAGCCAGAGAATGAGATCATAGTCATAGTCACCAAGTGTGCCTTGGCCAGACGAAAGCAGTACATAAAGAAACGGATACCAAGCCTTGTGCAGGCGGTATCCGTTTCTCTTGTCCTCATTCCCGATATTAACATCTTACAGCCTTTTTCCGGCTGTGATGACGTAGATAAGCATGATTTTAGGAGAGAAAAAGACGAACTTATGTTCTTATTGTTTTTTCGATGATATTTTCTCTTCATTCAGGGTCTAGAACCCTGCTATTAATAGGATTTCCCCAATCCACGGATCAAGATCATGTTCTCAATTCAGCAGAACAAAAAAAGAGGGAATTCCAGTAAAAGGAACCCCTCTTTAAAAATCTTCTATACAGTACCTTATATATTAATCCTCTATATATTAATCTTCTGATTCTTCTGATCTTCTATTACCAATATTTTACATAATAAACTTCTACCTAAAGCCTCTAGATAATAAAGCTCCTGAATATTAACTACTACATCCCAACTACTATACTTCATCTTGTATATATCATCTTGTTAAAGTACAAGAACGCTTAAATGTTATCTAATCCGATCTGAAATTTAACGCAAAACCAATTTGAAGTCTAATCTAGTACCTTGACCGATTATCTTTTCAGGTTGAATGATCTGGGGGAGAGTAATCGTTAGCGGAAAGCGGGGAAGCCCTAAAGAAACGAAGTGTCCGTATTTAAGCTTGCTGTTCAACTGCTATTCAAACTTAGACCGAAGAACAACAAGCTTAACAGCGGTCGACAGGGCTCCCCGCTTGTAGCGGCTCTACACTCGCATATGATCTGGTTAAGGTACTAGTCATTTGAGCAAATTTGATTTCATGCTTAATTGATCTGGGAGCATGGTCGTTACTGCATCTACTTCAACCACTTCATTTACATCAAAGTTAACGTGAATTTGTCACACATAAACAGGAACAAATGTTCCTATTTATGATATAATGAAATCATATGCGGCTGTGGCTATTCTACGCCTTTGAGACTGTTTTCTTGCGCAGCTGCTCCAGACGAATCAGCCCCCTGTCGGCCAAGGCCAGCGCCAGCTTGTAGAAGGCACGCGTTCTGATTTTGCTATACGTATCCTTGCTGACTGGAGGATCAAATACATGGTTGTAGATTTTATAATCAAAGACGTCGTCCTGCTTCAAGTAGCGTTCCTGAATCAGTAGCTGTTCACGATCGCTCAGACGGGCGACCACCGTATCAATCATGTTGCAATAGGCTGCCCGCGCGGCGGTGGCGTGCACGTTGTGTATGGCCGTCGAAGCGGTAGCATCCGAGGTCTTGTTCGTCGGGCCATGCGGACGGTCTGTATAGCTGGCTGTAACAGAGGTCTCTTTGTCCATGAAGGTTATGGTCTTATAGATTCTGTATTTCTCAAATAGCCCCTCAAGTGTGGCTTGTGTCGCACGTCGATCCAGCTCTGGCAGAATGTCATTCATCATAGCATTCGCTCCTTCTTTGCCTTTTGGCAGTGTTATGTGTCCAACTGTCTTACTCTTCCCGGCAGGAGTAGGATAAGCAGATAGCATGAGGCTTCAATATTTGTTAGCATTTACTCTATCACTAGCTTTTGTTTACAATTTGTTCGTGTTTTTGTTCGCTTTATAGGGATAATATACCACTTTATGGTGTACCAACCAACTTTCATTTTTGCTGAAATTCGAGCATTAATCGACCTATGGCTCTAAATTTCTATACCTTTTGGCATATATCTCTCATTATCTCTTTACCTTAAGGCAACATAGTTATATAGTAGATAGGTAACCATTACCAATCGAGAATGGCATGGTTCAGGCCTCGTCATTATAGCTATCTACTATATACAGTTCTACGAATACATCGTGACAACAGGCTTGGATCGGAGCGCAGGATGATTGGACAAAAAGGAGTGGCCGTACCGTGCAAGAGTCTCATTTCGGAACCTATTTAAGACAACTGCGTGAACAAAAGAAAATCAGCATCAATCAATTAGCGGACGTAGCAGGCATAAGCAATTCCCAGATATCAAGAATTGAGAACGGTCTTCGCGGTGTACCCAAGCCGGCGACGATTCGTAAGATTGCAGATGCCCTCGCTGTCTCCTATGAGGATCTGATGGGCAAGGCAGGTTATCTGGAGCAGGAGTTTTCCGTAGCGGAACGTGCAGTCCCAGAGTGGGCTACATCCAAGGACAAGCGTGATTTCAAGAAAATGCTGGAGGAGGACGGTGAGCTAATGTTCGACGGAATTCCCTTGGATGACGAGGACAAACAACGAATCAAGGATGTATTGACAGGACTGTTCTGGGAAGCCAAGCAGATGAATAAGCGTAAACCGCCGGGCTCAGGCTGACATGTCGACCGGTTCATGAAGTGGACTTATAAATGAGCTTCAAGTTATTACATACTCGCATTTTACAGCATGACAGTTGTACGCGAAGCGCCTGTAAAATGCTCATCATCAAAATGGATGGCAGGTGAGTGCCCTTGAATGAACTGATTCGCAGACTGATCCACAAGCACCGCACCAATTGTCCCTTTGATATTGCAACTGCTCTTGGCATTCATATCCGTTATTCGGATCTCGGCAAGACGACCAAAGGGCTGTATTTTCGGAAGCTGCGCCGCCGCTTCATCGTAATTCATAACAACCTCACTCCGGAATGGGAGCGCTATGTATGTGCCCACGAGTTGGGTCATGACCGACTCCACAAGGGAATTAGTCGTTTCTTTCTGGAGGAGCATTCCTATTTTCAGCCGGGAAAATGGGAGCGTCAAGCCAATCATTTTGCAATCCTGCTGCTCAGCGAAGGGCATCCACCTCTGCCGGACGAGCCTCTGAACTCGTATATGTCCCGGATCGGTCTTCCCCAGGAGGTCTCAGTGTTCTGGCCACCCCCTACGGGTCTGGACGCTCCTGATATCAACAAATAATCATTTTGTCAGGTTGATGGCACATATTTTTACACAGTTTTTACGTTTTTCTATGTTTTTTTTGATAGAATCATATTGGGCTGATAGAACTACTACATAATATGTCCTTCGGAGCCATGGCTTAAAGAGGACGCGAGGCGCATTCCCATGCTGCTTATCTGCGGTTACAGAATCCTGCGATTCCTACAGATTCAACGGATTCTATAATCTATACAAAAACATATTAGGAGGTATATCTACATGAAGCAATGGAGAAGGCTCTCTGCCGTGCTATTGTCTGCCACCATGCTCTTCGGAACTGCAGGAATGGCCATGGCTGATACTGCAGCCGATACCGCTGTGCCTGAAGGCAGCAAGCACATTACACTGCTGCATACGAATGATGTTCACTCTCATGTCGTAGCGAATGATCCCGAGATGGGGTATGCCAAGCTGGCGGGTATTATCGACAAGTATCGCGGGGAGAACCCGAACACACTGCTGCTGGATGCAGGAGATGCAGTGCATGGTACAACCTTTGCTACGCTGGTGAACGGCGAGAGCATTCCAACTGTAATGAACAAGGTGGGCTATGATGCCATGGTTCCTGGTAACCATGAATTCAACTATGGCTCCACTCAGCTCCTGAAGCTGGCCGGTCTGATGGATTTCCCTATGCTTAGCGCTAACGTTAAGAAAACAGATGGAACCCGCTTGTTTGAGCCTTATACCATTAAAGAGGTAGACGGCGTCAAAGTCGGAATTATTGCACTGACTACGCCTGAAACGGCTTATAAGACCAACCCTAAGAACGTCGAAGGTATTGAATTCACTGATCCATCTGCCGAGGCTAAAGCGATCGTGGACGAGATTCGTGACGACGTAGATGTAATTGTCGTATTGGGACATCTGGGTCAGGATGCTTCCAGCACCGATACTAGCTTCAAGGTGATCAAGGAAGTCCCTGGTATTGATATCTTTATTGATGGCCACAGCCACACTGTTCTGGAGAACGGCTTGGTCAGTGATCATGGTACGCTGCTTGCCAGCGCCGGGGAATATTCCAAGTACCTGGGAGTCGTTGATTTCTGGGTCAATGAAGGCAAGGTAGTTAGCAAGAAGGCTCAATTGATCGATCAGACCAAAGCGGCCGATATTGCTCCAAATACAGAGGTTACTGCACTAATTGATTCCATTCGTAAAGAACAAGAGCCTATTCTGGCGCAACAGGTTGCTACTACTACTGTAGAGCTGGACGGCGTGCGTGAGCATGTCCGTGCAGGCGAGACCAACCTAGGTGATCTAATCGCCGATGCGCTCAAGGACGTGAGTGGCGCTGATGTAGCCTTGACGAACGGTGGCGGCATCCGTGCTTCCATTAAGGCTGGCAACGTAAACAAAGGAGACGTCATTACCGTGCTTCCATTCGGTAACCAGGTAGTAACGCTTGAGGTTACTGGTGCTGACCTGAAGGCTGCTCTGGAGAACGGTGTCGCTTCTTATCCAGAACCAAGCGGTGGCTTCCCGCAAGTATCTGGTATGACCTTCAAGATCGATGCCTCGGCAGCAAAGGGTAATCGTGTCGTTGATCTTCTCGTAGGCGGCGAAGCCTATGATCCTGCTGCTACGTATACGCTCGCTACGAATGACTTTACTGCATCCGGTGGCGATCAGTACAGCATGTTCACGAAATACCCGCAAGCTGGTATGTATGGTTCCCTTGACGAGGCTTTGATCCAGTACATGCAACAGCCAGGAACCATTGCAGCTGAAGCAGATGGTCGAATCTCTGCAGTAGGTGCTTCTACGACCGTACCTAGCCCAGAACCGACGCCAGAGCCTGCTGCTCCTGCACCAGCTCCAACTCCAACTCCGGCTCCACAGCCAACACCAGAGCCTGTAGCAACTCCTAAGCCACAGCCTGCGAAGCCATCTGCTCCGCAGACAGCGGACAAGGAGATCTATATCGTTAAATCTGGAGACACATTGACGTCGATCTCCAAGAAATACGGAACAACTTGGCGGAATCTGCAAAAGCTGAACAAGCTGAGTAATCCGAACCTGATCTATCCAGGTCAAAAAATTATCCTGCCAGCATCTTAATAGGATAACGACAGGTACCGTTCAGGAATGCTAGTCTTACGGATCAGCATCCGTAATGAACTTGTACCCTCGAATTCCAGCAAGAAGCAAGGACCTCAGCTTCCACATATCATGGAGCTGAGGTCCTTTGCTGTGCAAAAAAATATCCAGCTAACATATTGACTCTGTGATGCCTGAGGATAGATACTTAATAAATCAAGCTGCCGCAAGAAGTGCAGCATATTATTATGATTCTTTTTGCAAAAGGAGCTTGTCCCATGCAATACGTAATCTACGATCTGGAATTTACAGTTAGTCGCCATACGAATTATTCTTCTGAAATTATAGACATCGGCGCAGTGAAGTGTACCCAGGAGGGAGACAGGCTTGTCATCTCGGACCGCTTCCACACCTACGTACGTCCTTCGAATCGTCCGGTATTATCTGCAGACACCATCCGCTTCACAGGCATTGGCCAGAAGCAAATCGATGCCGCACCTTTGTTTGGTGAAGCCGCCAGCCAGTTCGCAGCATGGCTGGGGGAACCGGGCAGCTATTATCTATGTGCCTGGGGACCAGATGATCGGATGAAGCTTATTTCTCACTGTCGCACGCATAGAACAGACCTGTTCTGGATTTGCAATACCAATGATATCCAGAAGCAGATCTCGGCTGTGCTAGGGGAACCAGGGAAGTACCGTCAGTTAAGCCTGGGTCAGGCGCTGGAACGCTGTGGAATTGTCTTCGACGGGCGTCAGCATAGTGCACTGGATGATGCCGTGAACACAGCAGAGCTATTCATTCGTTACTTCGACCAGTTGAATCTCGTGACGAATAATGCGGCTAATGAGGAGTCGATCAGTTCAAAGGTTGTGTATTCCAGCAGCGATGACGAGGATGAAGGCTACAATCCATTCGGTAATCTTGCTAATCTGTTCCGCGATAATACCTGAACACACAGGCTGATTAGCAACATGGTCAGCCTATTTCCAGTAGAGGACGGACATACTCTCCAGTGCTGCAATTATGCTGTTCCTTGATGTTTATTTAATAATCGGTTCCTTCTGCTTTCTGATCGGCATAGATGGTTCCCCACATATTCAGCATTTCTCTTAACCGCTGTCTATAGTGGATAGGCTCAAGAATCTCAGCTCCAGGACCAAATTTGTACAGCCATTGCAAAAAATCGCTATCTCGATTCACTGTAACCTCGAATAATAGACTTCCATCAGGTAAATCCTTCAGAATTGGCTTAATGTACAGCTCCTCCGCTTTGATGGTCTGCGCCAGCTCACGGGCAAATTTAATAATAAATCGAGTATGATCCTGACCTTTGCAGACAGACCATGTGTGACGGAAAAAGTGTTCGACATCGTAGCTTTCCTTGCGGAACGTACGTGAGAGTATTCGAACACTGCGAAATCGGCTAATCCGGAATGTCCGGACCTTGGATTGAGAATGACAGTAGCCTAACATGAAGAACCTCCTGTCCTGAGGGATGAGACAATAGGGATCAATCCGTTGTAGCCCCTCGTCATCTCCTTGGCCGGGATAATAATCTACTTCTATTGTTTGCTGGGTCAGACTGGCTAATATAATAGGCATAAGAGAATAAGGCTGATCTTCTCGGCTAGAAGGCTGACCTAAGCGAATTATGTTAGTGAGCTGCTGTGCGACATTGGCCTGCTCTACTTTCTTCTTCTGGGCTGATGCCATTACCTTCTCATAGGCGCTTTCGAATCCTTCCGGCAGCATAGGCTTCACCCGATCCATCACCATGGATAGCATGGAAAAAGCAGCTGCCTCTTGTTCAGTCCAATTCAGCGGGTATAAGGCAAAATTGCTAATGAATATGTATCCTTTACCATGCCCCATATTGGTGATGGGGATATGCATAGCACTGAGCGCTTCCATATCCCGATAGATCGTCCGCTCCGATGTCTCACAGCGCTCTGCGAGTTCTCTTGCCAAAATGCCAGGGTTCGCCTGTACAATGGTAATGATGCGCATGAGCCGAATCAATCGATCAGTCAAGGACTTTCCTCCTCTTTAACATAGTAAATTAGGCTCGCCCAACATTTTCATAAATAACATGCATTTTTCATTTTAATGCAGGTTAACTACGGCTTTTGTGACTATTTAGAGCTTCCGGGAAATATTTCCTTATTGAATCACTACTTCTTTTTTGACTACATAAGTCTCGTTCCATGCGCGATGTAAATCCAGAAAAATCTCGGCTTCCCGCAAATAATCGTAATCCCCTAATCTCGTAGCCCGGATCAACAGACTATCTGCATGTCTTCGCAGCATGTCCCCTCCCTGTAGAGTTGACCCCCTTTCATATAGACGCAATGCCTTTCTCAATATCTCGAAGGATTCATTGAACATCATGAATTTCTGCACTCTTGGATTAGGAGAGGCCATAATCAGACCCGTATGCAACGTAAAATGAACAAACAACATTTCCGAACGCAGTACGGTGCGCTCCTCACTGCCAGGTCTGCGCCAGCTCCACTCTACTGCACATACAGCATGCCTCCCGGATGGATGCGGGTCGACTCGAAAGTCTAGCAGTGCATACCTGCTCTGCCCACTGTACAAATTTCCGCAATGGATAATGACTTCCCCGGGCCGATCATTCAGATCCATATCCACTCTAGTTCCTAAGACTCTACCAAAATGAGTTCCTGGTTCAGGAATCAGGTGCATCCGAAGATCGCAGCCTATCATTTTGGGCCTCATATGGATTCGTCTTCTGCGACCATAGGCTTTCCCCCACTCTACCAACAAATGAGCTTGATGCCTTCCAGTAGCGGACATAGCCTCTCTACTCCAGGTATAGTTAACATCTAACATGCTACTCATGAACATTTCCCCCTATTGTACGCAAATATATCTATACCCTATCAGGAAGAATCGTCATCATATTGTCAGGGAACATCAGTTCCGTGGAAGAAAATACCCATATTTTTAGTCAGACGTGTAATTCAGCCTAAAAGAATCCTTTTTTTGTGATGTTTTTTACATTAAAACCTTTGATTTTAGTTATCTATGCCCTTGTAATCTACGAATCAACAACGAGAGTCTTTCGTATTTACGAATGCTTCACAACTACTATCCCTCTATGCGACATTCTACGCAGTAGAACAGCACAGATATGCAGGAGTTATACACGACAAAAAAAACCACAGTGCAGGATCTAGAAAGCCATGTGGCTTTTCCTACTCTGTGGCCTATGGTAACAAGGGTTGTGGATTAACCCGTTCAAGAAGTTGTGCTATAAATTCCTATGCAACAAAAAAATCCACATGTGCATTACACGGATGGCCGGGACGCCTCATCATGAACCAGCTCCGTCTGTATGAGCTCATAGGTGACGCTATCCAGCATTAGCTCCTTGCCCAGAGGCTTGCCATTCACGGTAATCCAAATCTTTTTATAGGCTTCATCTTGCTTTTTCATATCTTCCATCTCCTCTTTATGTAAAGTAGTTCAAATATTTTTCCGGCTCTTGGTGATCTGGGTGTTACTGAAGGTCATATGGTGTCGTAATATAGGAATATGGCTCAATTGATACAGCAACATGGATTTTTCGAACCCCGTCGCTCTGAACTTTATTCATATACCCGGTTTGGGGTACACTTAAACCAATCCTGATTCAACAATAGCTGAGGAGGAACCATACATGTTTTTCAGACTTCGCAGTCTCCTTCCACGATGGCTTATGATCCTGAGCATGTCTATTGCAGTCTGGTTATGGGGTGGACAAGCTCATGCGGGATACTGGGAAGATGTCACTAATGGCTGGGAGCAGCTTTCCCGTTTGCCCGGAGAAGTGCAGCAGCTTCAGGACAGCTACCAGGAGACCAAAGCGCAGCTGGAGGAGGCCCAGCAGAGCCTTGAAAGCTATCAGGAGCTGAATGCCAAGCTCTCTACACAGAATCAGCAGCTGGCTGCTACGGTAAGTGAGCTGACCCAGCTGCAACAGCAGCGTGAAGCTGCCTCACACCGCAATCGTATCCTTTTATGGACCGCAGTCGGTCTATTCGCTGGTTATTTCCTATTCATACGCGTATTACGTCTGATTATGAAGCTCCGCTCCGGGCAGAGCTACTAATCATTCCTGCAATTCCAGTACAGGCATTGGGCTCACAAGCTGCAGGAATAACGAGGTGACAAGGTGCAAATACACAATGAAAATGAGCTGAGCGATCTGGGAGGATCGGCCGTAACCTTTGATCTGGGCGAAGGTGATCTTGTTCATGTCCTTCATCCACAACAGATTATTGCGTATCGCGGCTCCAGTCATTTGCGACATGACAAGCTGATGAATATCAAGGGAATGTATCGCAAGCGTAAGCTGATTCAGGCGGATTTCAGCGGTCCATGCCGCTTCACAGCGGCTCTTCCTCCCGGCTTCTCCTTCACGACAGTGCCGATCGAGGATGGTAGTAGCCTTCTGTATGACTTCCGCTATCTGTTCTACTATACGCATGGCATCCGGATGAGAACGAAGCTCCTTAATGTGAAGAATATGCTCTTCACCAAGGAAGTCCTCAAGATGCGATTTGATGGAAGCGGTGAGATTGGTCTGCTGACCCCTGGCATGGTATGTCAGGAAGCTCTTGATCCCGAGAAGCCCCTGTACATCGAAGCGAGCAGTGTAATTGCCTATCCCGAGCAGGCCAAGCTGGAGCTGGCTGTATACGGCAATCACCTGGCCAGTCAGCATATGAGCTATCATCTGAAGATGACTGGACAAGGGACTGTTCTGTTTCAGGCCGGGCAGCATAGCCGCAGGCTGGAGCAGGACCTGGCGGATGAAGGACTAATGAAGCGAATATTACGTGAAATTATTCCTTTCGGAAGTGTATTCATTAAATAAGCCTAACATGCTATAATATTACGGTACTTGGTGTGCTCTATGAATTATGGAACAGCTGCTCAGTACAATAATTGAAGATATTCCGTGCGTGGTCACGGGAGAGGTTCGCGAACTCCCTCTATAAAAAACTATTTGGCGCTTGGCCCCCAGTGAAAATTCTGGAAGAGGCAAGGCCTGTTTTTTGTTGGATGCCAGTTCATGAACTCTCCGTCTTCCTTTGGCAAAGCCGTTGCTTTGCAGATTCCAAGAAGATTGAGAGGTTTTTTTATGCTTAAAAATGAGAAAGCCATCGTTGTATTCAGCGGTGGACAGGATAGTACAACCTGCCTGTATTGGGCACTTGAACGCTTTGCAGAGGTCGAGGTTGTTACCTTCGATTACGGCCAGCGTCACAAGCTGGAGATTGAGGTCGCTGCAGGCATTGCCCGTGACCTTGGCGTGAAGCAGACGGTTCTGGATATGAGCCTGCTGAATCAGCTGGCGCCGAATGCCCTGACACGGGACGATATTGAGATCACACAAGCTGAGGGCGAGCTGCCCAGCACATTCGTAGATGGACGCAACATGCTCTTTCTGACCTTTGCCGGGATCATGGCCAAGCAAAAGGGTGCACGTCATATCATCACAGGCGTATGTGAGACCGACTTCAGCGGCTACCCGGACTGCCGTGATGTATTTATCAAATCCCTGAACGTGACACTGAATCTGTCCATGGATTATCAATTCGTGATTCATACGCCGCTGATGTGGCTCAATAAAGCCGAGACATGGCGTCTCGCAGATGAGCTGGGTGCATTCGACTTCGTGCATACCCGGACCCTCACCTGCTATAACGGCATCATTGGGGATGGCTGCGGCGAATGTCCTGCGTGTCACTTGCGCAAGGCAGGGCTGGATGAATACCGGGCTGAGCTTACACAGTCATCCAAGGATTCAACAGCGGGAGGTGCTTCACATGCGTGAACCAGGACCTTTTCGGATCGTTGAGCAATTACAAAAGTTCGGAGAAGATATTAACCACGATCAGCTCCGCTATCATAACAAGCGTGTGCTGGTGAGCAAGGAATTCACCTTCGATGCAGCCCATCATCTTCATGCCTATGAAGGCAAGTGTAAGAATCTGCACGGCCATACCTATAAGGTGGTCTTTGGTGTCAGCGGTTACCCGAATGAGGTTGGCCTTACCATTGATTTTGGCGATATCAAGAGCATCTGGCAGGAACGCATTAACGGCTACCTGGACCATCGCTACCTCAATGAGACATTGCCACTGATGAACACAACGGCAGAGAATATGGTGGTCTGGATGTTCGAGCAAATGGAGGCCTCGCTTACCTCTCCTGAATACAGTGATCGTGTTCGCGGTGGACGTACCGAATTCGTGCGACTGTACGAGACACCGAATAGCTATGCGGAGGTCAGACGGGAGTGGATGCTCAATGACTAGCGTATCTACCAGGACTACGAGCACAGCAGCTCCTATTCCTGTGCTGGAAGTCTTCGGACCTACCGTACAGGGTGAAGGCATGGTGATTGGACGCAAGACGATGTTCGTCCGCACGGCTGGCTGTGATTACCGTTGCTCCTGGTGCGATTCGGCATTCACTTGGGATGGCAGTGCGAAGGACCAGATACGTCGCCTGTCTCCTGAAGAGATCTGGACGGAGCTGCGCAGCATCGGCGGCGATCGCTTCTCTCACGTTACCATATCGGGCGGCAATCCCGCTCTGCTTCCGCAGTTATCTGGCCTCATCGAGCTGCTGCACGGGTATGGAATTGCGACTGCGGTGGAGACTCAGGGCTCCCGCTGGCAGGATTGGCTACTGAACATTGATGAGGTTACTGTCTCTCCCAAGCCGCCCAGCTCGGGAATGACAACGGATTGGAATATGCTTGCTGATCTCGTTCAGCGACTGGCGGCTCGTCCTGGCTCGAAGTCCTACAGCATCAAGATTGTTATTTTTGACGAACAGGATCTAGACTACGCTCGTGAGGTATACAAAAGATACCCAGACGCCCCTCTGTTCCTGCAGACAGGCAATCCAGATGTTCACACTCCAGCGATCACAGATCAGGCCTTGTCCCTGCTAGAGCGCTATGAGTGGCTCATTGATCGCGTCATGGAGGACCCTGAGCTGAATGACGTCAGAGTACTCCCTCAGCTTCATACACTGGTCTGGGGCAACAAGCGGGGAGTCTAATTCATATTTTTACACCACATTCAATTTTTCTATGAGGAGTGCTACCCATGGCAGGAAGACAAAAAGAAGATTTGAACGAGATTACACTGCTCGGCAATCAAGGAACCAAGTATACCTTTGAATACGATCCAGGCATTCTAGAGAGCTTCGACAACAAGCATCCTTACCGTGACTATTTCGTGAAATTCAACTGTCCCGAATTCACCAGTCTGTGTCCAATCACAGGTCAGCCGGATTTTGCCACCATCTATATCAGCTACATCCCAGACATCAAGATGGTTGAGAGCAAGTCTCTCAAGCTGTATCTGTTCAGCTTCCGCAATCATGGTGACTTCCATGAAGACTGCGTAAATATCATTATGAATGACCTGATCAAGCTCATGGACCCGCGCTACATTGAGGTATGGGGCAAATTCACGCCACGAGGCGGCATCTCGATCGACCCTTACACCAACTATGGTAAGCCTGGCACGAAATATGAGCAAATGGCCGAGCATCGAATGATGAACCATGATATGTATCCGGAGAATATTGATAACCGATAAGCGATAAGCAAGACTATAGCGTAGCCTGTACCTCAGGAACGTCTAATAGCCCGGACCTTTCCAAGGCCGCTCTCTTCATCATTCTGTAGAATGGGTTGGGAGCGGCCTCTTATTCTCATTTCTGTGTTATACTGTTAGCACTTGTTATCTGCATATTTACATAAGCATGTTGTGTGAGCCACTGACTTCTTACCAGCCTACTCGGCTTGTTCAGACTAGTAACTTGACCGAATATGATTCCAGGTTGAATGATCTGGAGAGCGTAGTGGTTAGCGGAAAGCGGGGAAGCCCTAGAGAAACGAAGTGGCCGCCTTTAAGCTTGCTGTTCAACCGCTCTTCATCATAGATGGAAAGAACAGCAAGCTTAACAGTGGTCGACAGGGCTCCCTGCTTGCAGCGACTCTATACTCGTATTTGATTTGGTCAAAGTGCTAGTTGTATACACACATTATGCTGTCACAATGATCTGTAAAGGAGAATGAGCATGCCCGCCCCTAGTGTCGCCAAGCCGCGAGAGCTCCCAGGGACTCCCTCATCTGGAGCCCAGCCTCAAAGCACGGTCTTTTACATCTTGATTGCAATCAGTCTTGTACATTTATTCAACGATTCGATTCAATCCGTCATTCCAGCCATATTCCCGATTCTGAAGGAATCCATGCAGCTGAGCTACACGCAGATCGGCTGGATTGCATTCACGATTAACTTCACAGCCTCCATCATGCAGCCCGTCGTCGGCTGGTTCGCGGATCGTCGGCCCACACCGGCCCTGCTCCCGATTGGCATGTGCTTTACGTTCACGGGAATGCTCCTGCTTGCCTTCGCCAAAGACTATAGCGCCGTGCTCGTGGCGGTTACCTTTGTCGGGCTTGGCTCAGCCGCCTTCCATCCCGAAGGGTCGCGAGTGTCCCATATGGCTGCTGGAGCCCGTCGTGGATTGGCCCAATCCATCTTTCAGGTCGGCGGGAATGCGGGTCAATCCCTCGCACCGATTCTAACGAGTCTCGTCTTCATCCCGCTGGGGCAGTTCGGTGCGATCTGGTTCACTGGAGTCGCTGCTGCAGGGATTGCCGTACAAATCTTCATTGCACGCTGGTATGGCCGCATGCTCACAGCTGGAGCCCATCGGCGGAAGCAGGCTAGTTCACGCTCTATTCACCCGGATGTCCGGCGGCGTATCGCAACGGCTCTCGTGCTGCTGGTATTGCTGGTGTTCATACGCTCATGGTACATCTCCTCCATCGGAAGCTATTACTCCTTCTACCTCATGGAGGTATTTAAGGTGAATCTGAGCAGTGCACAGCTGTACATCTTCCTGTTTCTTGCGGCAGGTGCTGTCGGCACCTTCTTCGGAGGTCCGCTGGCTGACCGCTTCGGGAAGCGCAATGTGATCTTCCTGTCCATGGCTCTGGCTGCTCCAATGGCCCTGTTACTGCCTTATGCCAACCTGTTCTGGACGGGTGTTCTGCTGGCGCTGATTGGGTTCGTACTCCTGTCCAGCTTCTCTGTCACGGTCGTCTACGCGCAGATGCTAGTGCCCGGCAAGATCGGTACTATCTCTGGTCTGATCACCGGGCTGGCATTCGGTCTCGGTGGAGTGGGTGCCCTCGTCATGGGGAACTGGATTGACTTTGCGGGGATTACGACCGTCATGTATGTATCTGGCTTCCTGCCATTGCTCGGCATACTGACCTATCTGCTTCCATCGGACCGCACACTTAATCGCTGGGCCGAGGAGAACGGTGCAGAAGTCTAGATCTACAATTCATTGGGCTCCACTGATAACTTTACATGCTATTATCTAATAAAAATACACCTGCGGACAGCCTCTAGTGGCTTTGCAGGTGTATTAGCTTTGGTGATGTACTAGTACCTTGACCAGATCAAATAGGAGTGTGGAGCTGCAAAGTACTAGTCTAAAGCTTTGAAGATGCTAAGCCTAGTTATTCTCCGGACTTCAAAATATGGCTGTCGATCTTGATCACGGCCTTGCGGATCGTCATGCTGCTCCCAGCTTCACAGCAAGGGCGATGAATATCCTGCGGCGTGAAGAGCGCGTACATGCCCTCCTCCAGAATAACATCGATCTCATCAGCCATCTCTCTCGAAAAAAATACAATGTCCTTCTCACTCATCAGATCTTCTTCCACGGCTTGTCCATTCAAGCGAGCAGTCCCAATACGCTCCCGTCCCTGAATCAGATACTGGATATCCAGAAATCTCTCATGCGCTTCTGGGCGCTTCTCTTCTGTAGGTGCTGTCTCAGCCTCCTGTAACAGACAAAAGATCCGATCTCCATCGATATCATATCTGCCGTTCTCGAGGCCCGAAAAATCCGTCTGCTGCAAATACTCCATGGCTTGATGAATAGCTGGGTGCAAAAGCGTCTTCCCCTGCGTCCAGTCCGAAAGTCGACCAATAAACATTGCCGTCGCTCCTTACTTTGCTGAATAGGATGAATTTCACAAATTAGAAAAAAGTAAGCGGTATCATTATAAACTCTAGATAAGATATTGTATATGCCAAATCACACAGCACAGGCATATATTGCTACGTTATGGGCGTTTTTGAGAGCCGTAGCGAGGTTATATTTCTATATAACTCTACTTCTCGATATTCAGGGTCGTTCGTATTCAGGCGTTAATGCTACATTAATCTTGCTGCGTTATAATAGCCGTTGGTTAGGGTAGAGAAAGAAGGGAGTCATGCATGTTGGACAAGAAAGGAAAGCCGCGGATTGCGGAGTGGAGCGAGCTGCGCGGCCTTGCTTTTATGGCTATTGTGCTGCAGCACAGCATCGGGGAGTACATTTACAGGAGCGATATTTTGCAGCCGGATTCGACCATGCTAGTCATGATCTATCATCTGACCCGTTTTGGAACGCCCACCTTTGTTTTTCTATCAGCGGCGCTGCTATTTTATAATCACAAGAACGATGTGAGCTATCCGAAATATATCAAAAGACGGTTCTCTGATATCTTTGTTCCGTTTATGTTCTGGACCGTCATTTACTGGCTGGTGACTCGGATGTGGTCCTCCCATACCTGGGCGGAGCCTTCCTTCTGGACGGGGCTATTGCAAGAATTTATAATTCCGACGCAGGGGTATCATTTATGGTTCGTCGTCATGATCTTCCAGTTCTACGTTCTGTTCCCTTTTGTTGTGATCGGAGTGAACCGAGTCCGCAGTGCACTGAATGGATACGACAGCTCCTTCCGTACACTGCTGACCGGAATGCTGTTAACTGTGTTAGGCTGCGCTTACGCGCTCCTGATGCACTGGTCTTACTACGATATGGCTAACTGGTATGAAAGACTGCCGAGTTGGCTTCAACCTTTCATTCAATTCCGCACCTATAATGTACTGATGTATTTCTTTTACATTGCGCTGGGAGCCGTATGTGCTGGAATGATTGTTACCTGGCGACGGTGGGTCATGAAAATATTGCCTTGGAACGGCATCGTGTTCATCCTGCTGTATATGATTATGGGTTACACGCTGCTGAGTCAGTCAGGTGCAACCATGAATCTGAACATTTCCACCTATCTCAAACCGAGCACCTTCCTATTGATCATTTCGCAGATTCTCCTGCTCTATGGTCTGCTGATTCGTACGCATACCACAGTGGAGCCGGGACCTTTTCGGAGAATGCTGGCCTGGATGGGCAGCTATTCCTATGGTGCTTATCTGGCTCATGCACTGGTACTGCTACTGGTGTCGCTGTTGACCCGGCAATGGTCCCTGGTAGGCTATCACATGGTTGCTACACTGCTGACCTTCGTTGTCGTCACCCTCGTCTCTCTGGCGATTAGCAGAGGCTTGTCCTCGCTTTCTTTTGGCCGCTGGCTCGTGGGTCCTAGCAAGAAGCGTTCTCTGAAGCTGCCCTGGGCACGTACCACCACCTCCGCTGATCCATCGGCTACCAGAACCAGTTTATGAGTGAGCCAGCATACCAGTACCTTGACCGTATCTGATTTCAGGTTTAATGATCTGGAGAGCATAGTCGTTAGCGGAAAGCGGGGAAGCCCTAGAGAAACGAAGTGCTCGCATTTAAGCTTGCTGTTCAACTGCTTATTATATTCGTTCTAAAGAACAGCAAGCTTAACAGTGGGCGACAGGGCTCCCCGTTTGCAGCGGCTCTACACTCCTATTTGAACGGTCAAGGTACCATATGTGTAGCCAAAGGGTCGCACTGCTTCTTATCGCAGCTTCGGCCTTATTTCGAGCGCTCAGCGCTCTTCCTGGTTGACTTCCGCTCCTTGCATTGAGATGAATCCCGAGTATGGATATCCCGCAATGGTTGATTCACAATCTTCTGCAGCCACACCTTCGCTTGCTGCTGACGTCTCTCTGCCTCCTTCGGCGTCAGCCTTCCCTCCTTCAGCATTTGCTGCTGATTCTTATTCATGACTAGTATAAGCTGATCAACCAGTTGCGCCTCATTCCAGCCTCGTTTTGCCTTGGCCAGCTGGGCCAGCGTCTTGCCTGCTTCGATCTCTTGGTGTATCTCCTTGCGGCTCATGCCGAGCAGACGAGCTGTCTCTGCCATGAACGAATGCTTAGGTCTATGTGATCTGTACAGTAAATGATGGCCCGGTTCGGACTTCTGCTCCCTGGACGGTGTGGGATGAGCCGGATGGATCTCGGAGCTGTGAGCATGCATGGGCATTGAGCTCAGCAACAGGACCACAGTACATCCAATCCATACAGGTCGTCTCCAATGTAATGTCACGATCATACCTCCTTATTGACTTGTCTTTTCCTCCAATTCCGTAATATTATGACATGGATGTCCCTGTATTATGCAGAGTTTTCCTGTGAGGCAGGGCGCAATATAGAAGACAGGAGGATAACTATGAAATGGTACACGACATACAAGGATGAGCTGGAGACAGTTTTTGCAGAGGCTCGGGAGCGTATCAATCTATTCCCCCCATCTCTGCGGAATCAAGCCCTTCAGTACATGGACCGCTTTGACCCCCTGCAGGAGGACAGTACGCGTAATTACATCTGTTATCTGCTTCCCTACTGGCTACGTGATCTCACGGGCCTCAGCCATGACGCCTACCGACGTCTGGCCCTTGGCAATGTCTTTGTCATGCTATACTTCCTACTGCAGGATGATGTGATCGACTCCCCGGGTGAGGATTGTCGCACACAGCTTGTGCTAGCGAATCTATTCTTAACAGAAAGCCTGGACACTTATCGTCACGACTTTCCCACGGACTCAGCGTTCTGGGAATACTACCGTATATATGTCCATGAATGGGCTGACAGCGTCGCTGGAGAGCTAACGAAGGATGATTTTCAGCAGGATCGAAGGAAGGTTGCACTGAAGGCTAGCCCACTCAAGCTGGCTAGTACCGGAGCCTTGATACTAGCTGGCAAGGAAGCCTTCATTCCTGCGATTACCGACATGACAGACGACGCATTGGTCGTATTGCAGATGTCCGATGACTGGGCAGACTGGAGTGAGGATCTAGAGGCAGGAGACTATAACTGTCTACTATCACTGATTAGTGCAGAGAATGGACACAGCTATATGGAAGGACTGGAAGCACAGCAGGTTGAGCAGGCCGTCTTCCTGCACGATGCCTTGAAGAGATACGCTTATATTGCAGTCGACATTGCAGAGCAGCTCCGACAAGCCGAGCCTGTCATTCCAGATCTATATCAATTCGCCGAAGAAATCGCAAGGGAACTCCTGCAAGAAGCCGAAGCACTTGAACTAGGGAAGCAGAGATTGCAGCGGGGGGGATTGGAGTATTGGCTGTCCAGACATTTGGAGTGATCCGATACATATGGCTTGGTATGCCTGGTATTTTTGTGTTTTAAGTTTGCAACAAAATGTATCATGAATATAGCCTAATTCTGAAGCTGCATGCTATACTGGAGTGGACAAGCGCTTCATACCCTTAGGAGAGGATGATATTGATGGCTATCAATGAACTTCTTCAAACACAGGTAATCCAAAAAGCCTGGGAAGATCCGGAGTTCCGGGAAAGACTGTTGCATGATCCGAAGTCCGTTATTCAGGAGATGCTCGGAGTCCAGCTTCCAGAGCATATTCAGCTGAAGACATTGGAGGAGACACCTGATCAAATCTATCTGGTGCTGCCGCCAAATCCATCCGGAGTCTTATCAGCCGTCAGACCGCAGGCAAGGTGGTAACAGCGTTTAACCGTGGGGAGTTGAAGCTCATCGCTGCATAACCCGAAAAAAAAGCCGGAGTTATCCGGCTGACGGGAATCGGACAACAGCTTCTGTCCCCACCCCTTTTGAGCTTGTAAATGAAATGCTGCCACCCATCGCTTCAATAATCCGAAATGTCACCATCATTCCAAGCCCCGTACCTTTTGTCTTGTTGGAGAAATAAGGCTCCCCAAGACGCGACAACGTCTGAGAGTCCATCCCTTCACCGTTATCCCGAATGTGAATGACGACCTCTTTGCCCTCCTGATATGCCCAAATATTGATCTGACCCTCTTCATCCAAGGCTTCGATACTGTTCTTGATAATATTGATAAACGCTTGCTTCAGCTTGGAGGAGTTCCCACGCACATTCAGTCCAGGCGGAATATCCAGGTAAATTCGGTCACCTTGCAGATTAGCCATCGGGCTGATGATAGCCTCAATATGTCTGAATTCTTCCAGGAGCTGCAGTGTCTTTACATGGTCCGGCTCTGGCTTGGCGAAGGTAAGGAAATCGGTAATGATACTGGATGCCCTGTCCAGCTCTCCTAGAGCAATATCCAGATATCCCTTGTTCTTGCCCTTCTCCTGACCGCTGATGAGCTGCAGGAAGCCGCGCGTCACTTGCAGAGGATTGCGCACCTCATGAGCTACGGATGCCGCCAGATCACTGATGATATCCATCTTCTCCGAGCGCTGAAGCTGATTGTTGAACATCTCCAGCTCGCGGGAATATTGCACGACCTGACGGTGCTTCTCTGTCAAGCGTCGGCCCAGAATCGTAATCAGTGACAGAATGAAGCCGACGACGCCCCATTTCCACAAGAAGAATTCATACTGCCCCTGTCTGGCGTAATAGATCAGTAGCTCTCCTACGGAAGAGAAGCAGAAGCACGCGAACCCCATGGACATAATCGTAGCTTCCTTGCTACCCTTAAGTGCCAGACGAATGACTGAATAGAAGAGCAACAGGAGCAGCGCAATGAGCTGCACACCCAGAAGCAGAACGCTAACTACGAAATAGCTGTCATAATACTGGTCACCAGACGACAGATTAATGACCATGAATACCATGCAGAACAGGGAGTAGCCTGTCAGCCAAATCCGCGCCCAGCGAATATAACGCTTATCATCCAGAATCTGCTCGAAGAACAGTGCAAGTGCCGGTGACAGCATGTATAGCGAAATATCGAATAATTGCAGATACAGCTTGCCCCCCTCCCGATAAAAGGTGAACAGGAACGGGGAATAAGTGACAATCAGCACGCCTACCGATAGCACCACGATGCATAAAGAAATCCAGAGAAGCAAGCTCGGCCGGAATAAAAAGAAGGAGCAGAAAGCCAGAACGGTAGCGATCAGAATAAAGGCCCCACCTAGCACGATATCCAGTATATCCTCCCAGATCAAGTCTCCGATTAGCTCACGATGATCGCCTACGACCACTTTACCGCTAATTCCGACCTTATCCTGACGGGTGTCCATCCATATGTATAGCTCCTTGCCACTGTCCTTCTGCTGGATCGGAAGCAGTACCTTGTTCAATTCATAGCTGTAAGGACGATACGACTCATACATAATCATATTATCCTTATAGATCGTAATGTGCTTCCCGTAAATATTCTGTAAATAGATGGCCGGTATTTCGTCATACAACTGGGGTATCTTCAGTCTGATCCACGCAGCAGTTACACGTTCAGGCTTGTCCGGCAGTACTTCATCTCCTGTAACCGCGATCCATGACAGATCCTTGGACAGACCTTCATGAATCGTCCCTCTCTCACCTGGTCCTGCCCATCTCATATCCCATGTGGTGATAAGCTGATCTGTAGAAGCTACTCGGGTAGCAGATGCAGGTATAGCGCCAACTGCAGCGAAGATCACTACGATCCAGATAACCGTTATTGCCTTATAAGCGTATTTCATGCAAGGCACCTCAACAGTTTCATTTTCGATGTAGCCATCCTGTGATTACTTCTATGATGGTTGTTATAATACTCGCTCAACTTGGTGTTAAATGTAATAATTCTATAGCCACGCCTTGAACACCTGCTTGCAGCATGCACAAACTCATCTGGAGCGAAAGCGGGCCTCCTCATACTGATTTTCAATCATCTCACGCTCCCGCTTTTCAATCTGATCCCTGTATTCCACCCATTGCTTGCTGTCCTCATCTTCATATATCGTCCAAATATCACTGAATAGATAGTCACGCAGTTCAACAACCTTGCCAGACAAAATTCCGTTCGCCCAATACAGACCATCGGGACGACGAATCACTGTTCGACCATAACCCGGAGTAGACGCCTTCTGTCCAATCCTGATAGACCTCACCATATGTCCGAGTGTCAGCCAGTCCATTGTGTTACCTCCCGTTGTTGGGTCCATCGCTGAGAAAAATCAGCGTCGGAAGTGTCCATTTATCATACAGCAAGAATGCATCGGTTGAATAGCCTTTCACTTCCCAAGGAAATATATACTTCATCAGCCTCACGCGCCGTTTGACCTTGGCGTAGTTGGGGTAAGGTGCCAATAAGAGGCAGTAGGTGCCTATGTCCCTTATTAAATAGATCATGACCACGTTGCTCGAACGATACAGAAGGATACGCAATGCTAATTTACCAAAGGAGATGATTGGCATGACTAAGGATAATCAGAGATTGACCCCTGAGCCGTCACTGCAGAACGCCGAGAACAACTGGGGCAATCTGACGCAGGGAGAATATGAGACGCTCCAAAATGTACCTGATGCGGATGCGCTTAGCCCCGATAGCCCAGTTGATCCATCTGCACCGGAAGAGTTGCTTCATGGAATCGACCTGCTGAACGGCTTCGATGGCGAGGAGGATTCTCCTCTTGATCATTCTGAAGTGGCCTCCTCATGTCCTGAGCGTACACCAGGCCGAGCTTGAAGCTACGCAAGTACCATAGCTAATCACACAGGCACGGACTCAGAATTCTGATTCAAGCCTCCGTTATCCGTTTAAAGTGGTGTCAAGATACTTTATTCGCTGAATTCAAGGAGGGTTACATCATGAGTGAACAACATCGCAAGGTCGATATGGAACGTACCGAAGTAAGGAAAACCTCGGATTCCAGCCGGGCAGCCTCCCAATTTATCAAGTATGCTGCTTATATTATTATCTTTTTTGGATTTCTGTATTTTCTGGTCCGCTACGTTTTTCCGATGCTATGATACAACCGCATGAACAAGGAGATGAAGCATAATGTATAAGGACCCGTTAAGTCTGGCTGATATGGCCTACGAACGCTATAAGAAGCTCTCTTCACCAAGCACAGAGCCAGACATTCCGGAGAGCGATATGGAATATGTCGGCACCGTCACAGATCATGAGGGGCGGGCTTCACGCTCTGGCGAAAAGCAAGCTGAACCGATAAGATCGGCACTTGCGGACCCGCTTGAGGATCGTATTCGTGATAGCGGGAGCGCAGATAATCGACCACGAGGCCATGGTTCTGCATTGCCTCAGGAGCGCTCGAATACTTAGTATGCCCACAACACTCGGATACGTCGTACTGCGAGGATGACTATGGGCATGGCAATGCATGCCTAAATTGAGTATATTCAAAAGAACTATGATGCAGCAGCCCATAATAGATGCGCTCTGAGTGAAAAAGCTTTGAGTTAATTAGATAGGCGTGTGAACACAAGCTCGCAGAGAATGAAAGACAGCCGACCTGTTAAATGAGGCGGCTGTCTTCTTGTGCTTTCCTGATATTCCTGTTTGGCTACAGTATTGCGGGTATCTTGGGGATATTATTAATGGATCTTATCGAGCAGAAGGAACAGTCTTTGCCTGCACCCTAGGCTCTATGGCTCTCGCCTTCCTGTATAAGAGAACCGCAGCCAGCAGAAGCATAATGCCGTTAATGATGAATACCCAACGAATCGGCAGCAGGTATCCGAGCATCCCTCCCAGTATTGGTCCTGCCATCGTTGCCAGCTGAGACGCTGACTGGTTAAGACTGAATGCCCGTCCACGAAAATCCCGCTCCGTGACTTGAACGATCATGGCATTAATAGAGGGAAGCACGCCTGCATAGAATAATCCGTATGCAAAGCGAAGCACACCGAAGCCGACAAAATCCGTTACAAAAAACTGTAATATGTTACCGATCCCCGAGCCGAGCAGACCGATGAACAGCACCTTGCCGAACCCGATTTTGGAGCCAATTCGCCCCCATTGTGGAGCCATGACCACCGTGGCAATACCGACAGCGGAGAAGACAATACCAGAGGTTAGCGAGGCGTTATTTCGATCGACACCCATTTCCATGACATACACGGTAATTAGCGGCTCCAGGATCATGATCGAGAATGAGCTCAGAGCAACCATGCCGAGCAGCAGCACGAAGGGCTTGTTGGCAAAGGCGACCTTCAGATCATCCTTGATATGGGAACGAGGGGCAGAGCTATTCAGCTTATGCTCCTTCGCGCCGATCGTAGCAATCAGTGCCGAGATAAGTACTACTACAGCGGAGAACAGAAAAGCACTTCGATTCCCATAATAATGACTAACCACGCCACCAATCAGGGGCCCTATGATGCTTCCTGTAGCACCCGAGGTAGCCATGATACTAAGCGCATAGCCTGTCTTCTCCTCTGGGGTATTCGTCCCGACGAGCGCAATGGCCGCCGGTACGAATCCGGCCAGCAAGCCCTGAAATACCCTCAGTACAAGAAAGGCGTATGGATCATTCACAAAGTAATTCAGGAAATAAAGAACAGCAAGACTGAAGCCAGAACGGATGAGCATCGGCTTGCGTCCATATTTATCTGCCAGCGAGCCCCAGAATGGGGAGATCAGCGCACTGGCCAAAAAGGTGATCCCAAAAGCTACTCCAGACCAGATCTCCAGGCGATCTGTCACGCCGAGCTCCGTGTTCAGATATATCGGAAGAAAGGGGATCGAGATGGAATAGGCCGTGCTGCAAAAAAATACACCGATCCACAGCACTACCAGATTGCGTTTCCAAGAGAAGTTCATCGTGCACACGTCCTTTCCGTTGCCTCCATTCTACGCCTGTTTCCGAAAATGTCCAGTATACCTGACATCAATAGCTAATTACAACAGTCCCAGGAGCACTTGGTCTATGGATTCCGTCACATCAGCCTCGGTGCATGTCGTCGTAGAAGCTGGTATAATAAATAGCTGTAACCACAGGAATACCCGAAGAGTTGGGAGAGGATTGTATGGCTAAGAAGAATAAGAAGCCCCCAGTTGCCCGTCCTTCTGCACAGGATAAGCCTGCGACCTTGAAGGATATGCTGAGCAGCGACGTGCTTGCCCAGTTGAAGGCCGCAGCACAAGCTACTCAGGCCGAACAGGACAAGAAAGTGGAGGAAGAGCGTTCACGGGCCGCTGAGGCTCGCAAAGCTGAGCAAGCCCGACTGGATAATGATTTTGAGTATCTGCTGAACCACAGCAATATGGACTGGCATAAGCATAAATGAACGTCTGCTGACGTACATTTCAGGGAAGCCGCCTTCAAAGTAGGGCAGTAGTCTTTTCTTGCAATGATGGAATCATACAGCTCCGCTGATAATGTATAATTTCTATCATCTAAAATAAGCCGCAGCCCTCTGGGCTCCGGCTTGGCAACATGCCACTTGATAAGCATGTATGTGAAAGAGTTAGCTTAAAGACTATAACCAATCCTGTATAGCAAGTAGCCAGTAGCAGACGACGGTCCATACCGGGAGGCTTAACAGGAGCCCCCACGCCAGACCTTTGATTAACTTCGTATTCATCTCCATATTGTTCTCTGCCCCTTTCCTTGGGATAGCAGCAGTATGGGCATGAAGCGGCAATTCAATACGGCCATACCCGAGTTACCGCACACAATCAGGTTACATATCATGTACAAGGGAGTAGAAACGATGAACTCTATGAATCAAAAAAGTTCCAGACGATACACCATCCTGATCAGCCTTCTTGCTGCACTCATGGTGATTCTTGCGGGCTGCGGCTCGAAGCCAGCTGCGGCGCCAACACCAGCGCCAGCTCCGGCTGAAGCAACCACAGGCACTGGTGAGGTATCCCATCCGATTGCAACGATCGAGATGGACAGCGGCAAAGTGATTAAGCTTGAGCTCTATCCGGAGGTAGCGCCAAATACGGTGAATAACTTCATAAGCCTTGCCAAGCAGGGCTTCTATGACGGCCTGATCTTCCACCGGGTCATCCCGGGATTCATGATTCAGGGTGGAGACCCTGATGGGACGGGGAAGGGTGGTCCTGGCTACAGTATCAAAGGTGAGTTCAAAACCAATGGCTTTGATAACACTTTGAAGCACACTACAGGAGTGATCTCCATGGCGCGCTCGCAAAGTCTGGATTCTGCCGGCTCGCAATTCTTTATTATGGCAGCCGATGCTAGCCAGCTGGATGGTCAATATGCGGCCTTCGGTAAGGTAACGGAAGGACTGGATGTTGTCGAGGAGATCGTCAATCTTCCCCGTGGTGCAAATGATCGTCCAAATGATCCACCAGTTATGAAGAAGGTAACTATCGACACCTTGGGCAAAGAATACCCTGAGCCTGTAAAAGTACAATAAGAGAGCGCCTATCCTTCAGGATGAGCATAATTCAAATCTTGGATCAACCTCTTGGGTCCATAACCTGACCCATATCTCAGATTCATATCCTGGGACCAGAGACCGCATGCGATGCATGCGGTCTCTCTGCTTGAATATAGGAGATCCTGCACCGGAACCCGCATAAGTACTCCTGAGGTGCTAAGCTCATGTATCATGTATACGTTTTCTTTACCCTAATTATACGCAATTGAGTCACTATAGGTGCTGATTTCCAGTGAGAGATTATATCCAGCAAGGTACCTGAACGTGAGCATCAGCGGGAACAGGATTGGCCCTCCGCCGCTTCTGTAGCCACAACTGGGGAGTGTCCTGGATTCCGCTCAGGCGCATAACAAAGGCTTCGGTCGGCACCCTCTCAAGCCGCAGATACAATCGGTTCCCATCCGTCTCTGATGTGTGTATGCGCAGCTCCTCCACAACGAAATCAGAAGTTCGACGGGTATACCACGCTGCGCTTAAAGCAGCATTCGTCTCAATACGCTTGTTGAAGGTGACGACAAGCTCATCAGCCGCTGAGCGGGAGGCCGATAGCGGGATCGGGGGCTGCTCATACATATAGCCGCCAACATGATATTCATAGGCTGTCCAAGCATCAAAGCCAGCTGCAGGAACCTGGGCGGCAAATTGCCGAAGCCAACCTGCCCCGCGCACCATCCGAGGAAGCGAGCCAATATCCGCCTGGATACCAACAGGTAGTCCCGGATAGCTGGAACGGATCGGATCGAGGAACTCCTGATACTTTGTAATATAATCGGCAGGTAGTCTGGCCTTCATCCAGTCTGGCCAATGCGTCTGGAGGACGTGCATATCGGGCTTGACCTGACGAATCATGGAGACAGCATCGAGTCCTTGCCATTCACGCAGTAACGCTGGCCCCTTCCGTCCACCTTGTACAGCAAGCGACCAGGTCGCTATTTGAATATCCGGTCTGGCTTGACGAACACCACCGGCTCCATTAATTACTTCATCAATCATGTGATTCACGGCCTGCACTCTGAGCTCGACCCACTGTCTGTACAGTTCGGGGACTTTCTTGTAATACCGTGATGAGCGCTTGTCTCTAAAATCCGGCATTAACGAACCGAACTGTGCCTGGAACGCTGCTGCTGCATGTGGCCCGATATCTCCATACGTTCCGGTGGTTAGTCCCTCCCACTCGGGGAAATAAGGCTCCGCAATCTCGAACCCATCGAAGGGAACGCGCTGTACCAGCAGTGCGGCCTCCTGCTTCCGCCACTGCACATATTCCTCTGCGAACGGTGAAAGCCGGCAATAGCTGTCGTTAGGCTCCTTTACCAGCTCCATCTTCCACCGCTTCCATCCCACAGGGAGATGAGCTGTACTGAACGCACCATTCCCCAAGATCATTGCCCAGACGGCAATTCCGCGTCGCTGGAGGGCTTCTACAATCCTGCCGTTGACCCGATCCTCCCGGACTACAAAATAATGGACACAGCGGTAGCCCGCAGCCTCAAGCTCTACTGCCACACTGTCAGCCGAGCGATCCTGATAATATGCGAACAGTGGATCGAGCTGGATGGAAGCTCCCGTCAACATTCTCCGTACCCGTGCATCCAGCCCAAGCATGTCAGCGCTCATTCTACCGCCTCCTTCTTTCTATTTCTGCTAGATCTGTGCTAGATCTGTGCTACATCTCTATCTAAATCTGTGTCTGTAACTGTGTCTGTGTTCTGTGTCTCTGTGTCCCTGTCTGCTTTTGTATTTGCTCTTGAGCTTCTATCTGTTCATTAACCGGTTATAGGAACACATCCCCATCATTCTACCTCAGGTTAACTGTATTCCCTGTGCTCCTGTGTTTATCCTATTCTCAGCGAGGGTATGGAATACAAGAAAGAACAGCCTGTTAGAAAGGGAGGAAGCACATCTTATGAAGGATTCACGATTACAGGGAAAAGTGGCCGTAGTCACAGGAGGCGGTTCAGGCATCGGACAAGCCGCAGCTATCCGATTCGCTCGGGAAGGCGCCAGAGTCGTCATGCTGGATCGTACACCAGAGCATGCTGAGAAGACGAAGGGCATCATCGAACGTGCAGATGGTGAAGCGCTTGTCATTAAGTGTGATATTTCCAGACCAGATATGATTCAGGACAGCATGGATCAGGCTGTCAGCCAGATGGGGGGACTTGATATTATTTTTGCAAACGCAGGCATTAACGGTACAATGGCACCGATTGAAACGATGGACATCGAGGATTGGGACCAGACGATGAACATTAATCTCCGGGGCACCTTTGCTACAGTCAAGTATGCCATTCCCCATCTACGAGCACGCGGGGGAGGCAGCATAATTATTACTAGCTCTATCAACGGCAATCGTACCTTTTCGAACATCGGCTTCTCCGCCTACGCTTCTACCAAAGCCGGGCAGGTAGCGTTCATGAAAATGGCTGCCCTGGAGCTGGCTCAATACAAGATTCGGGTCAATGCCATCTGTCCTGGTGCCATCGAGACAGACATTGACGATAACACCTACCCGTCTGATGATCTGCAAGAGGTACAGATCCCAGTCGATTTCCCGGAGGGAGATCATCCGCTTGAAAATGCGCCAGGTACCTCTGAGCAGGTAGCTCATCTGGTTGCCTTTTTAGCATCTGATGAGTCCTCCCATGTCACCGGAACCGAGATTTACATTGATGGAGCAGAATCGTTGCTCCGCGGGTAACTGCCCCGTCAGTGCATACTCAGTCGCAGCTTGAAGTTACAGCAAGAGGCCGAACATGAAGTGAGGGCAGACGTCCCTCATACTGTTCGGCCTTCTGCTGCTATTACTCCACCTGCAGGTGGTGCTTGAAGATACCGGCGTGTTCACGCTCTGGATGTGGCATAGAATAAGGGAGTCATTGTGACAGCAGATATGTCCGCCCCAGCACTGTAAACGCTAGCCTGACATGTCAACAGATTGCCGCCTGCGGGAGCCTCCCTTATTGATCTGCCCACGGCTTCGGCGCAAAAATAGCGAGACTGCCAGCCTTGCACACCACAGCGCAACCAACAAGAACAGCGCAGCCCATACCGGAGCAGGAATGAACGTGCTCGCAGCCAGATTGGACGCATCTCCGGCTTGCCCTGGCGAGGTAACCGAAGCCAACATGAGCATGATTGGAGCCAATACTGATTCCTCAAGCGTGATGAACGCGAGCAGCAGATAATAACCTTTACGCAGCCAGTCGCCCGCGAAGAACATAATAATGGCATTCAGAAGTATGAAGCCAGCTAGCCACCAAAAGCCATACCCACCATGCACGTACAGTGCTACCATAACGGCCGCAATCAATGTCATCATGGCGAACCCCAGTTGTTCAAGCCTTTTACAGTATAAGTAGAAAAGAAGTACAGCGAACAAAGAAGCCCCGATATACCCTGCTAATGCTGTAAGGATAGCCGCCCAGTTGGAGGTTAATGTCGAATAGGTCACTCCACTATGATCTGCGTTGAGATCAATACGAATGACCTCTCCTGAGGTCAGAAGCGTGACTACGGCATGCCCAAATTCGTGCACCATCGTATCCAGCGTGCGGAATAGATAAGAGAATGGAATGAATCTTGTAAGCAGCGCAGCCACAAATAATAATAATATTGTCTTCAGCCAATCTTTCATGAGTTCTCCTTCCTCGCGTCTATAGTCATTTACGATATCCGTCGTTGCCCCGTCTCATATTCCTAATCTCCACAACAGCTCCGGCAACTGTTCGCAATCACATTGCTTGTATAATTCCTGTATGCTAACATAAGAATATAAAAAGGACCGGCGGCAACCGGTCCCTGCACAACACCGCTAAAAGAGCGGCCGGCTGTGAGAAAGCGATCAGAAATAGACCCTATCCCTTGTGAAGTGCACCCCTTAGAATAGACATTGGATTAAACCCCTGGTTTATCCGATGAA
>RCUF01000119.1_pt1 | contig 45502 bp, 44 predicted proteins | sample 2166311 | NCBI WGS metagenome assembly RCUF01 (sample SAMN09932608, study PRJNA488358) | compost metagenome | feature: garden; material: soil; isolation source: compost soil in 4-hydroxybenzonitrile-enriched culture | place: Germany: Experimental Botanical Garden Goettingen | collected 2016-01-27
GCGATCCTGGCAGGAGGCGCAGTAGATGCATCTCTTTCCCAGGTCGTTTTTGCTGCACCAGGCGAAAGTTATACGTTAAGCCTTTCAGCTGCAAAAATAGGAAGTCTGTCCAGTCCTCAAGTTAACATTTTTCTGTATTACTATGACGCAACCTTCGGCTTCCTTGGCACGGGGCTAACTACCTATTTGAGTGCAGGTACATTACCAGACGCTGTGAATGGGACATGGCAAAGCCTATACGAAGTAACAGCTCCTGTACCAGCCAACGCAGCCTATGCCTTTTTGGTTATTAGTAAAAACGCCTTGGCTAACACCGCTGATGTAGCTATTGATGCCGTTGCTCTTGTTAAAGCAAGTGCAGCTGGAGCTGTGGGTCCAGCCGGACCTGCCGGCCCAACTGGTGCTACGGGGCCTGCCGGTGCCACAGGCGCTACGGGCGACACTGGCGTGACCGGACCTGTCGGGCCTACGGGTGCCACGGGCGACACTGGCGCTACCGGACCTGTCGGGCCTACGGGCGCCACGGGCGACACTGGCGTTACCGGACCTGTCGGGCCTACGGGTGCCACGGGCGACACAGGTGTTACTGGACCTGTCGGGCCTACGGGTGCTACGGGCGACACTGGCGCTACCGGACCTATCGGGCCTACGGGCGATACCGGGCCTACGGGGCCGACTGGACCGACCGGACCATTTGGCCTTGGATTTACCGGACCTGTCGGGCCTACGGGCGCTACGGGCGACACAGGTGCTACCGGACCTGTCGGACCTACAGGCGCCACGGGTGATACAGGACCTGCTGGACCTATCGGGCCTATCGGGCCTATCGGCGACACAGGCGCTACTGGACCTGTCGGACCTACGGGCGACACGGGCCCTACAGGGCCGACTGGACCTACCGGACCGTTTGGATTTACTGGCCCGATTGGACCAACAGGAGACACTGGTCCACAAGGACCGATTGGACCTACCGGACCTACGGGGCCGACTGGACCTACGGGGCCTACCGGACTCTAACCTCCTTTTCTACCACATCATGTTTAAGCGATGTACCATACCTTATCGACAAAGCCGCACAGCATGTTAAAAGCTTTGTTATCCTTGCCCTGCCGCGATTGTGGCAGGGCTTCTATAAATCAGACCTCTTTTAAATCCAACTTTATGTTTGACCTGAACCCTTAGATGGTTCCCAAAGGAGTGATGCTCAATTGATCAGTATCAGCCTGTGCATGATCGTCAAAAATGATCAAAATACGATTGGCCGTTGCCTGGAATCGGTCCATCCTATTGTGGATGAAATCAACATCGTGGACACAGGTTCACAGGATCGGACCATTGACATATGTCGCAACTTTACAGATCGAATTTTTCCATTTGAATGGGTAGATCATTTTGCCCTTGCACGTAACTATTCGTTTGAGCAAGCTACGCAGGAGTACATTCTCTGGCTTGATGCCGATGATATTTTGAAGGAGCAGGATGCCGTCAAGCTGCTTGAGCTGAAGCAAACCCTTGATTCCTCAGCCGTACCAACCGTCGATTCCGTGTCTATGAATTATCATTATGGCTTTGATGATCATGGCAATGTCACCCTACATTTTCGCCGAAACCGCTTGATCAGAAGGTCAGCCGGATTCCGTTGGCACGGAGCCGTGCATGAGTACCTCGCCGTAGACGGGAATATTCAACATGCCGATATCGCCATAACTCACACTAGAACACACACGGCCTCTCCAGGGCGAAACCTGCGAATTTATGAGAAGTTGCTCGCCCAAGGTCATGCCTTCTCTCCTCGTGACCTCTACTATTACGCTAACGAGTTAAGAGATAATGAAAGATATGAGCAGGCCGTGCAGGCTTACCAGAATTTTCTGGATACCGGACAGTGCTGGGTAGAGGATGCGATTAGTGCATGTAGCAAAATGGCCGACTGTCTGCAACAACTTGGCAAGCTGGAGCAAAGTATTACCGCGGCGCTCCATAGTTTGACCTTCGATACGCCCAGGGCAGATCTATGCTGTCGGATAGGTCATTATTTTTTGCATAAAAATGAGATCTCCAAAGCTATTTATTGGTACGACATGGCTACCACTCTGAATCCTCCCGACACGATGGGCCCGGTACAGGACGCGTACCAAACGTGGTTTCCTCATATCCAGCTATGCATTTGCCATTTTCGGATGAAGGATTACACACGTGCGAATTGGCACAACGAACAAGCTGCAATGTACGTTCCCAACGACCCGCATGTCCTGCATAATCGGCAATTTTTCAGCTCAATCCTGAATCCTCCCCAATAGAGATGTCTCCCATACTCACCCCTCAATCTTTAAGTAAGTCAAAGGAGGAGCAAGCGGAATGCAACAATCGAATCGGTACAAGATAGCTGTCTATGCCATTAGCAAAAATGAAGCCCGATTCGCCAAACGCTGGATGCACACCATGCGTGAAGCCGATGTTGTCATTGTAGCGGACACCGGCTCTACAGACGATACTGTTTCCCTGCTACGCGAAGCGGGTGCAGAGGTGCATCGTATCGAGGTAAATCCTTGGCGTTTTGACAAGGCTCGCAATGAGTCCCTACGACTGGTCCCTGACGATATAGATATTTGTGTCTGTACGGATCTGGACGAAGTCTGGGAGGAAGGTTGGCGGTCGCGGCTGGAACGTAACTGGAAGGAAGGAACTACCCGGATGCTATATGCCTTTACGCATGGACAGCCTGGGCAAGATACCGTCTATACATGGTTCTGGAAAGAAAAAATACACACTCGTCACGGTTACCGCTGGGTACGCCCGGTTCACGAGGTGCTTGAATATATCGGGGAAAGTGAAGAACGTAGCATTCGATCCGATCAGCTCCGCTTGTATCATGATCCCGATCCACACAAATCCCGCAGCCAATACCTTCCGCTGCTGGAGCAGTCTGTGCGCGAGTTTCCCGAGGATGACCGCAACATGCATTACTTGGGGCGAGAATATATGTATCATGGCCGCTGGGATGAGTGCATTACTACATTGCAACGACATCTTGCCATGCCGCAGGCACGCTGGGCAGATGAACGCAGCGCTTCGATGCGCTTTATTTCTAGAGCCTATAAAGCAAGTGAACAATGGCAGGAGGCAACACGTTGGTTATACCGGGCTATTGCGGAAGCGCCGTATTTACGTGAACCTTACACGGAAATGGCTCAGCTGGCTTATCATACACGGAACTGGTCCGCCGTCTATCATATGGTTGAAGAAGCGTTGCGTATTTCAACACGACCCGATACGTACATGCAAGAAGATTTTTGCTGGGACGCCACACTGTATGATCTTGGTGCCCTCGCTTGCTACGAGTTAGGCCTTTTACACAAAGCTTGTGAATTTGCGAGAGAAGCAACAGAGCGCTCCCCGGACGATTCTCGCCTTAGCCATAATTATGCGCTAATTCAATCTAGGCTTCCATAGAAACCCACACCCCGTCCTGTAGGTTGAATAACTTGGTATAGGAGCTTGTGACTGGCAAAGGAGGTTATTGAGATCAAAGTTCTATTTACTTTTTATATACCCAGTGGCGGCGTAGAAACCTTGAACCGCCAACGCTGTAAAGTGCTCATGCAGGACGGGATTGAATGTCATCTTCTCTATTATCAGCAAGGTACAGGGATGCAAAACCTGAACGGCGATATTCCTGTATTCATGACTTCCTCTGAAGAAGAAATTCGAATGCTGGTAATTACCAACCGCTATGATGCAATTATCGTATCATCGGATTATCCTATGCTCCCCAGACTGCGAATGTTGGGTTATCAGGGGATATTAATCTATGAATCGCAGGGCTTTGGTTCTCACGAAGAGGCTGCTTGGGTGGTCGCGGATGCAGTTCCGTATCTTCAGAAACATGCCAACGCGGTGCTCTTGCCCAATACAACTCATCTGGTGCAGCTATTTACCGACATGTGTCCATGGCTTAATCGTTATGTATTTCCAAACGTACTGGATACCAGCGTATTTAATTATGTACCTAACACTCCTCCGATCAATCCGATTATTGCCTGGGTTGGGCGGTTGGAGCCCAACAAGAACTGGAGGCATTTTGTCGACATTTCTTACTGGATGCTGCAAAACCGTGCGGATCTTCGAATCTGGATGTTTTATGATGACACCTTGTCTCAGCCGGAGGATAAAATACAATTCGAGAACATGCTTGCTCAGCTTGGCATGTCCTCCATTATCGAGCGTTTTAAAAGCGTACCTCATGCCCAAATGCCCCTGTACTACTCCATGATTGGCGACTCAGGCGGCTACCTGCTATCGACCTCGCTGGTAGAGGGCTTCGGCTATGCGGTAGCTGAGGCGATGGCCTGTCGTTGCCCGGTATTAAGCTCTGATTCAGACGGAGTACGAGCATTCATTGACCACAACGAAACCGGTAAATTTTATCAGCAGGGGGACATCTTGCAGGCGATACTGCAAGGACTAGACCTGATGAACAACGTACCTCAACGCGAATCTATCCGCAGGAAAGGGCTGGAGCGAATCGTTAGTCTGTTGGCACCGGATAAATATGTGCGCTCCTTCCGGCAGATGATGAACACGCTGGGTGTGAGGTAACTAAAAAACAGCTGACGACAACCCTTTTTATATACGGGTCATCGTCAGCTTTAACTTGCCTTTTTATTATGGAATATTGGAATCTATCTAATCTTTAGTAAGCGGTCTCCTGCATGAATATCCTTGGGATCTTCAACTAAAATATCCGTGTACACGGCTGTATTGGTTACAATGACGGACGTGGTAATATCATATCCTTCATCCTCTATAGCTTTGGGATCGAATTCAACCAGCTTGTCCCCTTTTTGAATCGTATCCCCTTCAGACACAAAGGAAGTGAAATGTTTTCCTTTCAAGCTGACCGTATTAATCCCAATGTGAATGAGCAGTTCAACTCCATCCTCAGAAATAAGACCGATGGCATGCTTGGTTTTGAAAACGGTAACAACAGTTCCGTTAAATGGTGCATAGGCTACTCCTTCTTTCGGAATAATTGCGGCCCCCTGGCCCATCGCACCGCTGGAAAAAGCTTCATCTTTTACTGCAGTTAAAGGAATCAATTCACCGTGTAGAGGACTGAATACCGCTTTTTCTTCTTCTTTGTTTTCATCTGCAATTTTAATCTCAGACGCAGGTTTTGCATTTTTATAACCGAAAAGATAGGTCAAAATAAATGCGACTACAAAAGCTACTACCAAAGATATAATAAAGCCGATGAAGCCTGCATCCATGCCTTTTGGATTAATGAATAGAGGTATACCAAAAATGCCGCCTGAGGCAAATCCATATGCCGTTGAGCCGAGTAAGCCTGCTGCAGCTCCTCCTATACCTCCAGCGATCGAAGCTAAAATAAACGGTTTTTTGGCGGGTAGCGTAACTCCGTAAATAGCTGGTTCAGTAACCCCCATCAAACCCGCAATTGTGGCAGAAGTGGCGATGGGTTTTAATTTAGGGTCCCGTGATTTCAAAGCGATGGCAAATGCCGCACCTGTTTGAGCAAATGTCGTACAGAATAGCATACCGTTAATCGGATCAAACCCGTTCGTGACTACATTATTCAGTAGAATTGGAATGAATGCCCAATGCAGACCGAAGATAATAATGCCCTGCCAGAATCCGGCCAGAACGAGGCCAGCTACAGCCGGACTTAACTGGTAGATCCACATAGAGCCTTTGGCTAACCCATCGCTGACTATAGTTGCTATCGGTCCGACAACCAGAAAAACAAGCGGTGATATGATGACCAAGGTCAGAAAAGGCACCATGAACATTTTAATGGAAGCAGGTGCATACTTACTTATCATTTTTTCGACCTTAGCTGCCAAGAACGCTCCAATAATGATAGGTATAACAGAAGAAGTATAATTAATCAGAACAACAGGTATGGTCAAAAAGGACAGCGCCGTTTTATCCGTAAAGGCGGAAGTAATGGTCGGGTACACCATCGCTGCTCCCAAAACGGCAGACAGATACGGGTTTCCTCCAAATTTTTTACCTGCTGAAAACCCTAGAATAACCGGAAAGAAATAAAACATAGCGTCCGCTGTCGCATATAAAATTTTATACGTGCCCATCTGATCAGTCATCCAGCCCAGGGATGTGCATAAGGCCAATAGTCCTTTTAGAATCCCCACAGCAGCGAGCACACCCACAACGGGCATGAACACACCTGAAATTACATCGACAAACCGGCTGAATAGGCTCGCTTTTTCATTCTTTTGATCCTCTTCAACCATCTGATCTCCATGCTTTACTCCCATTGTATCCAGAAGAGCTTCATAAACTTTGGGAACCTCATTCCCGATGACCACCTGAAATTGGCCACCACTTTCCACAACGGTAATGACACCGTCAATCTGCTTGATCTTTTCTTTATCTGGCAATTGATTATCCTTCAATTTGAATCTCAATCGAGTGACACAGTGAATGACACTGTTCACATTTTCATTTCCGCCCACGGCACTCCATACTTCTTTGGCTGTTTTTTTATGATCCATCATGTTCACTCCTTCTTGGATGCGCTTTCTATTTTTCTATTCGTAGTAGCTGGATGTGCTATAACTGCGACAATTACGGCACTGATTCCGCCTGCAAGTTTACCCACGATCATGGCAATCACCATATTCTTGTCCATTCCTGCTACAAAGCCAAGATGTCCCCCCAGAACGAAAGATCCACTGACAGCAAAAGCAATACTAATCACTTTTCCTCTGGGCTCCATCTCTTTAACTAAAGTGAACGTAGGAATATTATGAGCAAGACTAGCTACCAGACCCGCAGTAGCCGATGGATCTATGTTTAGCAAACGTCCTGCCCGTTCAAGCGGATTTTTAAATATTTTTGTAATCCAAGCAACCAACGGAAACGCACCGGCCAATACAATAGCAATCGTTCCAACCGTTTGCACACCGACAGACAACGGAGCCATATTGGGAATGATCACAAATCCAGTTAAGGTTTCGACCCCAACCGCTACCAAACCGACAAGGGATAGAAGCCTGATGCCGTTACCAAACCACTTGAACAATCGGATTGTAAGCTCCGTAAATAGACGTAAACCCAGCATAATGATTATTGAAAGGAGCATGGGGATAATCAGATTTTTTAAAATCATCATCACGTCAAATCCGGCGGTCATTCCCCCTATGAAACAGCCAACGGGAATTGTACTGATACCGATTAAGATTCCTTTTGCAAAATATGGATGATCCTCTTTTCCCAAAATGCCGAGGGCAACCGGAATCGTAAATACGAGCGTTGGGCCAAACATGGTCCCCAGAAAAACCCAGGAAAATAAACCCGCTTGCTGGCTGTGCGCCATTTCTGCCGCAAGCGCGTATCCTCCCATATCTACCGCCAATATCGTATTGGCAAAGGATGCCGGATCGGCACCCATTGCCACATATAATGGTGAAACAATAGGAATCAACCATGAGGCGAGTACAGGAGCCAAAGAAACAATTCCTATCATGACCAGAGCAAGAGAACCCATGGTCATGAGCCCATTGTTGAAGGCTTGTCCCAACCCCCAGCGATTTCCCAAGCATTGATCCAATGCACCCAGCACTAAAAAAAGAGCGATAACATACATCACAATATCGTTAATGGACATCCTGTTGCCTCTTAATACACATGAACTTTATGATTTTCTGCGCTGTCATAGGTGTCGAATACAAGCTGAAGGGTCTTGATATTGTCGTGACCACTCGTTTGAAATTCTTTTCCCGTGTTGAGACAATCTATAAAATGAGCCTGTAGCTTTTTATGGCTTTCCTCATAGTTTAATTCAGTCTTTTCAACCAATACTTTTTCGACTCCCTGATTATTAATGAGAGATAATTTACCTGTGTTATACAGTTTTAGGGTAGCCTCATCGCCTTCAATCACCAGCTGTTCTTTATGATCGGGAAGGACCTGCTCTGGAAGCTGCCCATTCAGTTCCCTACGAGTCGCCCAGCTCATATCCATGAGACCAAAATAATGTTCATAACCTAACATAATAATGCCCGTGTCTTCTCCCTGTGTGTATGGGCTGACTCGCTTGGTTTCCGCATACAAACGCTGAGGTTCACCGAATAAGAAACGCCAAGTATCCAGCCAATGAACTCCCATTTCATAAAACAAGAGCTTGGGCATATCTCTGAAAAATGGCTGCGGCAGCTCTTTTTCCGGAGCAAACCTCGGCGAATAAAAATCGGTATGCGTATAACGTATAACATTCATATTCCCAACGATATTCTCTGCCAGCAATTTTTTTATAATTTGAAAAGGCTCAAGCCAACGCCAATTTTCGGTCACCATAAGTCTGACTCCTGCTGCTTCAGCAATACCTACAATTTGCTCGGCTTCCTCCACAGAACGTGCAAAAGGTTTTTGGCACATCATATGTTTTCCGGCTGCGGCCGCCAGTCGAACCAGTTCCAGATGTGTCTCAGGAGGTGTAATGATGTCCACGACATCAATATCCGCTTCGCTTAGCATTTCCTCCAGACTGGTATAGCAATATTCAGTAGGGATATGGAATTGAGCTGCTTTTTCAAAAAGTAAGCCTTTATTTCGATCACAAAATCCTTGGATTTCTACATCCGAGATAAACTGCCATGCTTTTATATGTTTTTCCGACCAATATCCCGTTCCAATGACGCCGATTTTCCACATGTTGCTTCACTCCATCCACATTCTTCTCTGTTTTTATTTCGTTCCGATAATGACAACATCACTTTCAAAGCTGTGCATGTCTAGCACCGATTGATCCTTTTGGACGGACACGTCGGTTTGGGCAAACCGCTTCCCGGCTAAATCAATCGTTGTAAACTTGTAATCCTGCACGTTGATACTTAGCCGTACCTTCGTGTTAACCGGGACATACAAGACAATGGTATTCTCGTTCCCCGCAGCTCTGATTTCCTCTGTCTTGTTTAAAACAATATCCAACGGCTTTACGCCAATCAGGTTATACATTTCAAACAAATATTTAATAAAGGAATAATCCCATGCGCCCTCAAATCGCAATGCTGTTCTCCAATCATAGGGACTATCGAATCCTTCCCCTTCTACAATGCCGAATTTCTTTCCTTTTTTGTGCCAGCTCCAAATCCCATGCGCCCCGTAGGTAATGCCCGCACCCCCGCCTGCAAGGAGGCTTTGCCATGCTACTTTTCTCACATCCAGTGCTGTGTATCTGCCATACACATTGCGGCTATAACTAATTTGTTCATAACATGGCTCTCCATTAATGACAGGCCGTATATCCGGCTTATGGTAGAAATGTTGAGCAATCTCATGGCCCACATGCTGAAACTCGGAATTATGTCCTGATTGATACATATAAAATCCAAGACCCTGGTGTTTCTCAAAGGCTGGAGGAATTTCTCTCAATCTTCCTTGAATATGCAGCGTAGTTAAGCTTGCAGGGCTTAATTGTTGTACAATTTCCAGTGCTTTTAGATAATAGGAATTGGCACGTTCGGTCGGAAAATCACTATCCCCGCTGATCAGAAAAATAGGATCAAATGGAGAAAAACGGTTTACGACGTACGTTACATAGGGTTCAACGCATTCAAACGGCATTTTATTACCCTTTTGGAACATTTCAGCCCATGTATCCGGCACATAGTTACACCACAATAGAACCAGAGCCGGAACAAATCCACGCTCTACAGCCATTTTCAACATGATTTCTGCCCGGTCAAAATAAGCTTCGTTTAATGTATGGTAGTCGAAATCCCCATTTTCCAGTAATGCAAATGGCTGTAGATTCAGATCCGATTCACTTGCATCCCATTGTCGGAGCATGTTGATTTGCAACACATTGAAACCTTGCATCTTCCGATAGTCAAGATAATCGCTCCACTCCTCTATCGTCGCGTTGGTAAATACACTCCAAACCGTATCTGCCAAATAAAAAAAAGGTTTTTCCTCTTTTGTAAAACTTCTTTGATTTTCAGCCATGTTTAAACTCAAATGAATCACCCTTCCTCTCTTGCTGTATTCACAAAATTATCTAAACAAAACTAAATAAACGACTAAATTTATATGATTATTTCGCAAAATAAACTAAATTAAAGCGCTTTACACTTGAATATTAACACTACAAATCATAAACGGTCAACAAATTTTTTCTTTAGTTATTTAGTTTAGTTTAGTTTATAAGCTAAACTTTCTTGCAGAGTAATGATATAATTTATGTAGTTTAGTTCAATAGGGGGTTCCACATTGAAAATTGATGATATTGCAAGGCTTGCAGGTGTTTCGAAATCTGCTGTCTCTCTTGCTTTTAATAACAAACCCGGAGTCAGTGAAGAAACCAAGGAGCAAATTCTAAAAATAGCCCAAGAGCATGGATATAAACCACGCACCATGAAGACAAGCAAGGAAGTTATTAAAAATCATCATGTGATACGCTTTGTGGCCTGTAAAAATACAGACATCGTAACAGAACATTATGATTCACTTCCATTTTTCAATGAGTTAATTCATCATATTACCAATCAGGTGAGAGAACATGGAAACACCTTGATTTTTTCGTCTTTTGATAGCCATAGCCTCGAAGAAGAATTATCTGCTTTGGAAAAAGATCAGCCTTCTTCAGGCATACTTCTGCTTGGTACCAATTTAACTTCTGAGACTATTCATTCCATACAATCCATTCATTCCAATATTGTGATTCTGGATACTTGCTTTGAACACGTCGATGCCAGTTTCGTATCTATTAACAACTATCTTGGTGGGTATCAGGCAGGCCAATATTTAATTCAGTCAGGACACAGAAAGATAGGATACGTACAATCCAGTACGAGGATTCTTAACTTTACAAAACGAAAGGAAGGGTTTATGGCGGCTTTAGAGGAGCACAATCTTTCCATAGAAAATGGGCTTACATTTGATATGCATCCCATGCTTGTGATGTCACAGGACGCATTTAAAACAGCTATTCATGAACTGAATGAGCTACCTTCGGCCCTATTTTGTGAAAATGATTATATGGCGATCAGTGCCATTAAAACGTTTCAAGAAATGAATATTCGAGTGCCTGAGCAAATTTCCGTCATGGGATTTGATAATATACATGAAGCCAAGGTGATTAGCCCGGAACTCACAACCATTCATGTGAAAAAGGATATTTTGGCCCGAACTGCTGTAAACTTGCTTATGGAGAGGCTTAACCATCATCAGGGGCATCATACCCAGGTTCTTGTGAATACGGAGGTTATTGAAAGAAGATCTTGTTTAGCCTTGAAATGACCTATGATCATTGGTTTATTATTGCTTGCTCTCTCTATGATTTTAGAATAAAGCCGCCGTGTTGGCGGCTTTTTCTATTACGAACTCCATATGGGATATTCAAATTTATCGTTATTCGTTGAAATCTTCCTCTGTCAAATCCATATTTACACTCGCAGCGGTTCGACTGCCGTCGGCCGCGGCAAAAATCAACTGGGAAGGCATGAAGTACGATGAATCCCCGGCAGCATATACACCAGGTATGGAGGTTCTCCCCGCTTCATCCGTCTTGATCCCGCCCGACTCCGTTCTTTCACAGCCCAAACGTTCTCCAAACGGTGCACTTTGTACAAACTGGGGAGACACAAAGCCGCCGACCCTCGGGACTTGAGTGCCATCCGTAAAGTGCACATGCTCAAGCTTTCCATTGTGACCGATGAACGCCGCAATAGGCTGCTCCATTACGATGATTCCTTTAGAATAGAGCCGTTCTTTTTGCTCGTCCGACAGGGATGCCTGACCATTCGTACAGACGATCAAATCCTTACTCCAGTTAAGGAGTAGTTTGGCTGTATGAAATATAGCTGCCGATTCAGAGACGAGGACAAGCGGTTGATCCCGCAACTCCCAGCCGTCGCAATAAGGGCAATTAAATAAACTTTTCCCGTATAACGGATAAAAACCTTCAATCTCGGGGAATATCTCCTTTACGCCCGTCGCCAATATCAATTTCCGCGCTTGAACGCGATGGCCTGACGAATCAAGTACCTCAAAGCCAGATTCGTTTTTTGTAATCGAAACAACCTCGGTTTGCAGATGATGGACAGACGGATAACGCAACACTTCCTCATAAGCTACACGGCGGAACTCGGCCGGCGTTACGCCGTCTCTCGTAATAAAACCGTGCGACGCATGCGTAACCGCATTTCTGGGCCGATTATTATCAATCAAAGCCACACTTCTTCTGGCCCTGCCAAGCACGAGGGCTGCATTCAATCCGGCGGGCCCTCCGCCAATAATAGCGCAATCGTACAGCACAATACCCAACTCCTTTTAAAAGATATTAAAGACTCTTTATATCTATAATAAAACAAAAAAAACTCTATACATAACTGGCAACCACCCTCTTTCTATATAAAGTCGCTTACTTTGAAACTTGCGTTTGCTTTTGCGCCAAATCGACCAATTTCGTATTTTTAAGATGTCGTTCCATTTTCTCCTCTGCTTCCCTCATTACAGCTTGAATCAGGCACTCGGAGCCGTGGACAAAATCACATTCAAACAAGGAATTCGTCCCTTCAATGGCATGGATAATATCCAAAAAGGTAATGTCCTCTTTATGACGAGAAAGTCGATAGCCTCCATTGGCTCCAGAAACCGATTCGATCATCCCAGCCTTCACAAGCCTTGTCAAAATTTTCGAAAGATAAGTTGATGAAACATTTTGGGATTCGGCTAGTTGCTGAACACCTACCGGCTTTACCGACGAATCAGTAACGAGCATGAGCATAGTATGCAGAGCATAATTCGTTGCTTTTGTAAATTTCATAACTACACCTCAATCAAAGACTTATTGTATCCACTATATCCCCGAATCTGCTAGTGTGTCAAGGTCATCTAGCATTCACGCTGTTGTTAATCCTTCTTTTGGTTACGCTCTAACCGTTGTATACTGTTCATCAGAACAGCTAAGAAAGGGGGCTCGTTGTGCGTATTTTTGATATTCTTCGTATATTGGTTGCAGAACAGATGGTCAAAGGAGAACACTTGGCAAATGCATTGAAGGTATCTTCTCGAACGATACGAACGGATTTAAAGGAATTGGGTGCTCTGTTGTCAAAGTATGGAGCAGCAGTTAAGCCCCTTAAAGGAACAGGATACAAGTTAGAGGTTCGGGACGAACAAGCATTTCATCATCTACTGAAGCAATTAAAGGATTATGATCATCATGTGCCCTATCCATTAGCGAGTTCTTCTGAAGCTAGAAACCGTTTTTTAATGAAAAAGCTATTGCTTACCAATGCATATGTCAAACTTGATGATTTAGCCGAGATCCTGTATGTTAGTCGATCTACTTTACAGAATGACCTCAAAGAACTGCGCAAGTTACTGGCAACTTACGGACTATCTCTGGAGAATAGACCCTATCATGGTATTCGAGTCAAAGGTAATGAGGCCAAACTGCGTTATTGCATTTCCGACTATATATTTAACAGGTTAGATGAAATAGGCGAGCAGCAGGTGTCACCCCCTCTTCTGATCTCTAACGAAGAGATGGAATTCATAAAAGAAGTGATTCTGGATCGTATTGAGATCCATGATATTCAGTTGTCGGACATTGCCCTGAACAATCTGGTCATTCATATTGCTATAGCATGTAAGCGTATTCGCGAAGAAAGGTATGTGTCGTATTATCCGCAAGAGATGAAAAAAATTGAAGCGCAGAAAGAGTTTAGGGTGGCGACTGAGATCGTATCCGCCTTGGAACAAATCATGAAGCACTCCTTTCCACTTGTTGAAGTTGCGTACATTGCTGTTCACCTGTTGGGTGTAAGGACCGTCGTTAGTGCCCGTATGGATGAGGTGGAGATTAAAAAGATCATTGATAAAGATATCTACGAACTGACTATCGAAATACTAAACCAAATTGATCAGCAGTTGAAGATGAACATTCATAACGATCAAGAATTGCTGATTGCATTTTGCCTTCACCTCAAACCGGTGATCAACCGTTATCAATACGGAATGAATTTGCGTAATCCTATGCTGGATGAAATCAAAGCCAATTACCCGCTTGCCTTTGAAGCAGGTATCATTGCTGCGGAAGTCATCAAGCAGCGGCTTCATATACACATCGAGGAAAATGAAATTGGGTATTTAGCTATTCATATCGGAGTCGCGATGGAAAGAAAGAAAATGGAGGACGCGCCCAAAAGATGTATGATCGTATGTGCTTCTGGACTCGGCAGCGCTAAGCTGCTGTATTATAAGCTTCAATCGGTCTTCGGTTCCAGGTTGGATATCGTAGGAACCACTGAATTTTATAAGCTGAAACAAATGCCGTTGGATACATTGGACTTTGTCATTAGCACGATCCCCATTTCAGAACCGCTTTCTATCCCCATGATCCATGTGAATACATTTTTAGGCGGTTCCGATATTACTAAAATTGAGCAAGCCATTTCTGAGGCCAGACTTCCTGCTGTGCAGTATGTACGAAAAAAATTGGTCTTTCTTCAGCAGAAGTTTGAGAACAAACTCCAAGTGCTTGAATTTATAGCCGAAAAAATACACGAAGCAGATCTTGTAAAAGGCCCCCTGCTGCAATCTGTAATAGAACGTGAAGCCGTTTCCCCCACTTCATTTGGCAACTTTGTCGCGATCCCGCATCCGATGGAACCTTTCGCAGATTCTACGTTTTGGGCCATCTGTACATTACAAAAAGCAATCGATTGGGATGGCAAGCCGGTACAGTTTATTTGTATGCTCTGTATACAGCGCACCAAATCAGAAGATTTACAGACTATGTATCATATTTTGCTTGAAATTTTAAATAATGAACAGCTCGTCCAGCAGCTTATTCGCTGCAAATCATATACAGAATTCATAGAAGTGTTGCATAAAAATTGTTGAACATGAGGAGTATGAAGAACGATTTATTTCCGTTAAGAAGAGGAAATAATGTGCGTTATGTTGAAAGCGATTCCAAATTATAATAGCCATACGACGAAGGATGATTGAAAGGAGAGAGGATCACGTGAATAATGATGAATCTACAGAGCACGACGTGAACATGGAGGACATGGATGATACAGAGATTGTATTCCAAATTATATTATACGCAGGGAATGCACGCAGTTCGGCCATGGAGGCGATTGAGCTTGCAAAGGCGGGGAAATTTCAGGAAGCCAAAGATGAATTAGCTACAGCAAAAAAAGAACTGGTGTCTTCCCACAAAATTCAAACCAGAATTATCCGCAAGGAAGCAGCGGGTGAAAAAACAGAGATGTCCGTCATGATGGTACATGCTCAAGATCATCTGATGAATGCCATCACCATTCGCGATATGGCCTCAGAGTTTGTAGACCTGTATGAACGCATTGATCAATTCGTACCGAAATCGTAGAGGGAGGGACGCTATCCCATGGCATTCAAAGACAAACTGGTCGATGGCCTCACATCGGTAGCAAATGCAATCAATAATTTTAAATATATTATAGCGATCAAATCAGCTTTTATCACATTGATGCCTGTTATTATTGTCGGTGCCTTTGCTGTATTGATTTCTAATATGGTCATGGACCCGGTCAATGGTCTTGCGCATTTTAAGCCGTTCTCATTCCTGGCTGAGTACAAACCGATTTTCTCGGGCATTAACTATGCCAGCTTGAATATCCTTACCATTCTGGCTATTTTCATGATTGGTCTGGAGCTAGGAAAAATTAACGGTGAGAAAAATCTCTTCCCCGGTTTGCTTGCTTTAATCTGTTTTATCTCTGTGACACCAACCACGATAGAGTTGATGGTTAACGGTGACATGCAAAAAGTAACAGACGTCTTAGCCCGTCAATTTACGGATACCAAGAGCTTGTTTTTAGGTATTTTCATAAGCATCCTATCCGTTGAGCTATACAGTAAGTTGGGCAAGTCCGATAAGCTAAAAATCAAAATGCCTGAAAGTGTTCCCAGCAATGTGGCCGTTTCTTTTTCTGCATTGATACCAACCATCATAACGGTGACAGTCTTCTCAATGCTCGGATTTTTCTTTCATAAGTTTACAGGTCTCTACCTGTACGATGCCGTCTATAATGTGGTGCAAAAACCTCTGGAGACCGTAGTACAGGGACTGCCAGGTATACTGGTGCTGATGCTGGTTGCGCAAATCTTCTGGGTGATCGGTATTCACGGGAACCAAATGGTAAAGCCCATTCGTGAACCCCTGCTGCTTGGCGCGATTACCGTCAACATGACTGCTTATGAGCAAGGACTGCCCATTCCGAACATTATTACGATGCCTTTCTGGGACGTATACATGAGTATCGGTGGTTCAGGAATTACGCTGGCTCTCTTGATTTGTATTATGATCGCTTCCAAGCGTGAAGATATGAAGGAAATAACAAAGCTTTCGTTGGGTCCGGGTCTGTTTAATATTAATGAGCCTGTCATTTTTGGACTTCCGATTATGTTGAATCCATTGATGGCTATCCCTTTCATTATTACTCCGCTCATCACAGGAACGATTGGTTACTTCTCGACGTTGCTTGGATTTGCAGGTAAAGCCGTCGTCATGGTTCCATGGACTACTCCGCCTATTATTAATGCCTACCTGTCTACAGGTGGAAGCATTGGCGCCGTCGTAACTCAGATTATTTGTATTGTGGTAGCGATTATCATTTATTTCCCGTTCGTCAAAATTGCCAACAAGCGAACGGCTGAATAATGCGTTACTATAGAAATACATCAATTAATTGAAAACGCATTCTTTATACAATGAAAAGGAGAAACATGTCATGGCTAAACATACGATACAAATTCCGTTGAATTTCATCATGGGTGCAGCGGCTTCCGCATGGCAGACAGAGGGATGGAGCGGTAAAAAAGAAGGTCAGGACTCATACCTAGACCAATGGTACAAAAATGACCGCTATGTCTGGCACAATGGATATGGACCCGCGGTTGCAACCGACTTTTATAATCGCTATACCGAAGATATTGCGCTGATGAAGCAGATTGGACTAACCCATTATCGGACTTCTATTAATTGGTCCCGCTTCTTAACGGATTATGAGAATGTAGTGGTGGATGAAGCGTATGCGGATTATATGGGCCGAGTCATTGATGAAATGATTGCAAGCGGAGTCGAGCCGATGATTTGTCTGGAGCACTATGAGGTACCCGCTTATTTGATGGATAAATATGAGGGCTGGTCCTCCAAGCATGTAGTGGAACTGTTTGTAAAATATGCGGAAAAAGTGTTTGAACGGTACGGCGATCGGGTCAAGCACTGGTTTACGTTTAATGAGCCCATTGTTGTACAAACGCGTGTCTATCTAGATGCCCTCCGCTATCCCTATGAACAAAATACGCGGAAGTGGATGCAATGGAACTATAATAAAACGCTGGCTACCGCGAAGTGTGTACAGCTTTTCAAAGCCAAAAATTATAGTCAGCACGGGGCTAAAATAGGCGTTATTCTGAATCCCGAAGTCACGTATGCCCGATCAAGCGCCCCTCATGACCAACACGCGGCGCATGTGTATGATTTATTTTACAATCGAGTATTTCTGGACCCGCTTATTAAAGGCGAATACCCGCAAGAATTGTTCGATCTCATGGGCAAGCATGATATTGCATTTGAAGCTACAACGGAAGAGCTGACCGTGATTAAGAAAAATACCGTTGACTACGTCGGAATCAATCTCTATTATCCCCACCGGGTCAAAGCGCAGAGTAAAGCGTGGAATGAAAACACCCCCTTTCACCCCTCTTACTACTATGAGCATTTTGATCTTCCGGGTAAAAGAATGAACAAGTCACGGGGCTGGGAGATTTATCCGAAAATCATTTACGATATGGGAATGCGTATCAAGAACGAATATCACAATATCGAGTGGTTTGTCGCAGAAAATGGTATGGGCATTGAGAATGAGGTTGCCTTTAAAAATGAGGAACACATCATTCAGGACGACTATCGTATTGACTTTATAACTGAGCATTTATACTACACGTTACAAGCTGTAGAAGCAGGCTCCAACTGTACAGGTTATATGCTGTGGGCCTTTACAGACAACGTTTCTCCCATGAATGCTTTTAAAAATCGCTATGGACTGGTGGAAATCAACCTGGACAATGATCGAAGTCGGCATTTGAAGAAATCCGGCTACTGGTATCAGGCCGCGATCAAAGAACGCTCATTTATTGCTGATCTGGATGAAGAGTATAAGTAGTTAAAAATGAATTCTGGAGGCGCTCAAATATGAAAAAAATTATTTTGGCATGTGCTGCGGGTATGTCCACATCCATTTTGGTTTCTAAAATGAAAAAAGAAGCAGCAGCAAGATCCATAGAGCTGAACATCGAAGCCATCCCCGAAAGCACCATTAAGGAAGAGCTGGAAGGAATTACAGATTCTGTGATTGCTATTTTGCTCGGACCTCAAGTTCGGATGCGTAAAAAGGCAGTAACCGAAATTGCTGCTCCCTATAGCATTCCTGTAGATGTCATTGACACGTTGGCTTATGGTAGAGGAAACGGTGCAGCAGTCCTGGATCAAGCCTTGAAGCTGGCTGGCGAGAACATCTAATTGCTATTCAAATGAAAAAGAGGCTGAGAGTTCCCTCAGTCTCTTTCTTGGGTTGCGCGCTCTTTATCACGACATATCTTCTTTGCCTGAGCCCATACTACTCACATACGTTTCCTGTAAACCGGCAGAAATACCGTATAGCGGTTCCCAACGAAGCCAATGTCTGGCGACTGCGTTACTAAGACAGCTATGGTGAATGTCTCCCGCTCGCGCTGGTGAATACACGGGGCGGACAGACGAACCATGCAGCTTTAGTAAATCGTAGGCCAGTCGATTGATGGACGTCGTTCGTCCCGTACTTACATGTACTGTGCGTTGATCCGCTGCATGAATAGCCGCCATATTCGCTCGAACGACATCCTTGACGTACACAAAGTCGCGGGTTTGTGTACCATCACCGTGAATGAGCAAGGGGCTTCCTTTTTTCAGCCGCTCCATAAAGAGAGCGACTACACCACCCTCTCCCTTCGCAGCCTGACCGGGACCATACACATTTCCATAACGCAAAATCGTGTAGTTCATTCCGTACAGCCGATAAAAAAGTCGAATATACGATTCTGCGGTCAGCTTGGACAGTCCGTAGCCTGAAATGGGCTCCACGGGATCGTCTTCCTGTATACATTGCTTTTGCAGCTCTCCGTATACGCCAGATGTGGAAGCAAATATGAATTTTGACACACCGGCTTCATGACAAGCCTGCAACAAATGAATCGTCCCCAGCACGTTCACATCCGCGTCCTCATCGGGTTGATGGATGGATTGCTGTACATCCGCCTGTGCGGCCAAGTGAAACACAATATCCGGGCTTTCCCGAATCAGCAGCGTCCTAGCTTCAGAGCTGCGAATATCCGCAATATGCATGACTGCGCGCGGGTCCACATTTGCGATATTCCCGGTCGTCAGATTATCCAGCACATGCACTCTGATGCCCGAATCAGCAAGCGCACGTACCAGCTGAGAACCAATAAATCCGGCTCCCCCGGTGACCAAAGCCTTCACTAGCTCACCCTCCTTTTGAACCGAAGCATATGACTTCCCTTCGCATCATGTTATGCGACTCCCTCTAGCTTGGCGCAGGCACAAGCACAGTCCGAAGACAATCTATAATGTGTCTCTGGAATCTCAGCACCTCAGACATGCAGCCTGACATTTTCCAGCATATAACGCCACATCTCATCCTGACCGTTCCATATATCCTCAGGCGGCAGCTCCACTGAAACCAGCCGCTCCAATCCCCAATCCAGCTCCCTCACACCATCAGTCCCTGTATAATCCACGTATAACAAGCGAAAATCATGTGTAATCCTCTGTAATAACACATCATGTAGTTCCACCACTTGCTCCCGATTGCCTCCAAGACGAACCAGTAGCAGACGGGACGCAAGCGTGAATTGATCCAGTAGACGTGCGATGCGGCGATCAAGCGTCGTTTTGAAAGCAGGGTAGGAAGTCAGCTGCTCCGATGTATTCTCGCTAACCGGAAAATGGTGTGCCGCTGTAATCCCATAGTTTGCATCCTCGACCATGAAGTTATGTTCGCCGTAATCATGTCCCGTGACACGTAGACTGTCAACATCCATAAAACCGGCAAAACGGGCGTCCAGCAAGCGACTGATCTGTGACAAGTTACCGGAAATCATCCAGTCCAGCGGACCCGCATAGGGACGCAGTCCGTTTTTATCCAGCTGAATGGAAGGCAAGCAATGTCCACCCAGACTGAATGCAGCATCATAATCCCCCTGCAACCGCTCAAGCACGACGCCCTCCCCTTTCCGAAGACAAGGTCATCCCTTTAAAAAGGGTACGCCAGTGCGGATCACTTTTGTAATTCCATACATCGGCAAAAGGCATTTCCACCGCGCATACATGTGGAAGCTGCCAATCCACCTCCGTCAATTCAGTTACACCGGAACAATTCACCACCAACAAACGAAATTCATTCGCTACCATACCCGACAAGATACGTTCCAGTTCCTCTACTTCTTCATAGGTTCCCAGCATACGGACGAACAAGCTGCGCTTCGCCATCTGTGTTTTTGCAAAAAAACGTTCGATACGACGGTCTATCTTTTCCCTGAACTCGGGATAGGTCACCAGATCTGAGGACGTATTGCGTTCCTGCGGAAAATCATGCACCGAGATCACATTATAAGCGATATCTCTGACCATATAATTCAGTTGGCTCGTACCAACGACACTTAAATTGGGCAAATCCATAAATCCGGCAAACCGATTTTCTAGCAAGCGGTTCACATCGGACAGCGTGTCAGACATCATCCAATCCAGTACCCCGGCAAACGGCCGCAAACGGTTCTTTTCCAATTGAATGGCAGGTGTACAGTTTTGTCCCAGACTGAAGACCGCTTCATATTCCCCTGCCAGCTGTGCGAGTCTCATAGCCGTGCCTCCTTTTTTAATACGACCCATCCCTCAGCGCCCTTCTTCTGTAGTCGAAAAGGGACTTCAGGCCGTAGTATGTTCTACTCTACATTACATGCACAGCACGGCGAAAAGGGTTGGACACCAATGCGCTTTTTGTCAAAGAGGCGTACAACTATCCAGTCCAATCCCGGTTATTTTTCATATCATATTAAGGCTGGTAACCTAACGGAATTCAAGGAGGCATCATCATATGTCCGTGTTTCTTTTAACCGTCGATCACCATCTCGCTTACCACAGCGCCCATATAGAAAGCTGCCGTGTGACCTTTTTCAATCGTGAAAAGAGAGCCGTCGATGTGTTGCTGGAAATGGGAAACGACAGTGGCGTTTTCCGACGGCAGCTCCTTCGATTGAGCCCTTCTCCCGAAGCTGGCTCCGTGCTAGAACTCAAGGATATGGAGACCGCCCAACATCCTTTTTACCTGCGAGTAGTGACGAGTATTTACAATCCGGAAACGCTGTTTATCCTGGCTGAATTTTTGGAAAACGGGAACGTTGTCGCTAAGCGTACAGCCAGTCATTTTACCGTGACGCCCTAATGAACGGGCAGAGGAGGAAGAAGGTATGTTGAAATATTCAGTTCAAAATAAAGCTGAGCCAGGCACATATGCACTGCCTTTTCAGGTCACCGAGCAGGAGAGCGTGCTCTCTACATTAATCATTCCTGCAAGTGAATCTGAAGGACGTATTGTCATTGAAGTCTCTTTGGCATGGGAAAATCCGCTGCTCAACTGGGATATCGGGGAGCTAGACATTCGATTGCGTCGCAATGATGAGCGGGGACCTATGCTGGATTGGTTGCAGGATTCCTGTTATCAGGAGGGATTTGCTGAGTTAAGCTATGAGGAAACGGGAAAACAGGCAGAGCCTTATGTATACTGCTTGACCGTACAATCAGCTGACCGCCGTGCTGTTGTTACGGGACCGCTCATAATTCGAGGCTCCGTTTATGAAGATTGACGAAAACTGGATGACAATGAACTGAAATAAACTAAAGGCAGGTGGGAGTTTTAAGCCCGACCTGCCTTTTTATATGGTCTGTGCCCTCATGGTGCGGATTGTCTCAGACGTTCCAAAATGTCAGCGTCTGGCAGCTTATAATCTTCCGGCAACGAGGTGTTAATTCGGTTCCATATTGCGTAATCGACCTTCATATCCGGGTGCGACTGCTGGATTTCAAAAATACGGTTGTACAAGTCTCCAACGACAGGAAAAGTCATGCTCTCCCTCCTAACTATAAGAATCAACGTATTCAACGTACTTGATTCAGCGCTTGCCCATAAATATTCACGAGCCGCTCAATCATAACATCCAGAGACCAATGCGCGGTCCCCCATGCTTTGGCACGTTTTCCCATAGCTATCCGCACTTCATCCTGAGCCAGCAAATGCTGCAAATGAGCTGCCAGTGCCTCCACATCGCCAACCGGGGAGACCAGTCCGGTGTGTTCATGCTTCACCATTTCCGGCAGTCCGCCCGCATCCGATACCACTGCCGGAAGCCCCAAAATCTGCGCCTCCATGACCGAAAACGGCTGATTGTCCTGTATGCTCGGATGAACAAAAAGATCCGCCAGTTGTAAAAGAGCAGGTACATCTTCACGATGCCCCAAAAAAACCACATCTTCCTCCAGCCCTAGCTCCTTCGCCTGTGTTTGAAGCTCTTCCCTTTTATCTCCCTCCCCGACAATCCAGCAAACCCAATCCGTACGACTTGCTTTCAGTAGGCCAAGAGCGCTTATTAAATAATGCAGCCCTTTGATATAGACTAGCCGTGAAGGACAAATTATAACTTTTTTCCCCTCAGGTCGTACCACGTCCGTTCCCCGGGCGTGGACTTCCCAGAAGTGCTCGGTATCCAATCCGTATTGGAAAGTAGCAATCTGCTGCTCAGGCACTTCGAACTCACGCACGAGCGTCTGTTTCATCCATTCTGTAGACGTAATGGTAATATCCGCGGATAGAGCGCCATAGTGCTCCAGCGCCCAATAATATTTCCACATCAGCGTCTCACGGTAACCCTCCTCATGATCCCGCTCCAGAGCCATCATGACTTCACGAGCCAGCGAGCCATGAATATTCGCTACCAATGCACTGTCCTTACGTTTGACCCGACTTAGAGCACGCGTTGCAATAACATCTTGCGTGTGAATAACATCATACTGCTCAACCCCGAAATACGCCGCTGCCAGTTCCATACAGTATCGATCCTTTTCCACCGTCTGCACCCATGAATCCAGATGTAATACAGGGACAGCCGATTCATTCAGCTTCGTATGCAACAGGGGCAGCAGTTGATCCTTCAGTAGCTCCCTATCTTCAAAAACAATATGGTATTTAGGTGTATCCGGTCCGTTCCCCATCAAGTCTACCGTGTGACCCAGTAGCTCCAGTCTCCGTTTAATTTGCAGCATAAAGGGCCATACGCCACCCAAATGAGGAATCGGCCAGTACGTAGCCAACAAAATTTTCAAAACAGCCTCACCTCCTCTGTCTCGTACGCTGAGCTACATTCCGTTACTTCCGTAAATTTGCTGGAAACCCGATAACGCATCTGTCCAGACCGCAAAAAATCCATTATTCGGCACGATCGTTACATCAATAAAATTACCGATCGTAACGACGGGAACCGGACTAATCCCGTTAGGATTAAAGGAGCTGTCTGTTATTCTGAGGTTCGTAAATGTATTCCCTCCGTTCGTTGATTCGGCCACAAATACGTCTAATAAAGAGGTCGTTATTTGATTGGTATAATATACGATCTTAATCACGCCGGTCACAGGCGAAACATCAATGGCCGGAAAAAAATGCTGTGCCCCTGCACTGGCCCCTGTCACCGATTGCGGCGCAGTCCAGCTTAATCCACCATTCACCGACCTGGCAAGCAGCACATCCGCATACCCTGCCCGATTATCCTGCCAGACCGCATAAAGTGTTCCCTGATTCGGGCTAGTAGAGCGATCCACCGCAATGCTGGCCATCGGCAGCACATTGAAGCCAAAGCCGGCCACGGGCAACGGACTCGGAACCGGGACAACAGAAGACACAGGCAGCGAAGAACTGAATGCTGTCCCCCCATTGAAGGACACAATGACCTGATATTGGTTAACCGGATTCGTCACAATATACCCGACATAAATCACCCCTGTAATGCTCACGGTGATTTCCCCACGCGTAATCTGATTGGAGCCAGGGGTGAGCACCACGGGTGTATCCCACGTGATCCCTCCATCCCGTGAGCGCTGGAAAAACATGACAGACCCGCCGAAAAAGTTAGGATTGTATTGATGCGTATAACATAAATAGATGTTTCCGGTATAGGAGCTGACCTGAGAAGTATCAAATTTCACGCTGACCTCAACATTGTTGACAAATGTCCCATACCCTCGCTGGGCAATCACGGGTGGATCAAATGTATTACCGTTATCTCTGGATACATAGGTAGCGATGGTACCGCTCAACCCATCCGAGGTAAATACATGACAGGCTATGACAAACAAGTTGGGAAAACCGTAGCTGACGCTATGGGATTCCGCCCCTACATAGCCGGCTGGTAGCGGTAAAATCTGCTGGGTGAAAGAGACACCGCCGTTACCTGAACGGTATACCGCCGTCAACGGCGGCCCTGTCGTAAAATCGATAGCCGCAGACACAATGGTACCGTCGAGCAGGTTGAAAGCTACACTCGGCTCCTGCGCCAGCCTTCCGTTCGGCGTAAGCTGTACGTTCGACATCAGTCCCCACCTCCCGGTACACCAGCAAAAATTGTCAAACTGCCTGTGCGCGTATCCGTCCAGACGGAAATGTAACTATTCGGCGGTACAATGGCTACATCAATATAGTCGCCGATCAGCTCCGATTCTTCGCCACCGCCCCCGACATTCGGGTTAAAGGAGGTCGTGGTGAGACGACTGTTCGTAAAGGTGTTGCCTCCATCTAACGATTGGGCGGCGAACACATCCAGATTAAAGCCGTCCAAGCGATTGGTATAGTACACGACAACGACCAGTCCCGTCTTAGGCGACACCGAAATCGCAGGAAAGAAATTTTGCGAGCCTGGCGGGCTGTCCGTCACGATGATCGGAGCACTCCAGGTACCGCCGAAATCGCTTGATTTGGACAACAAAATATTACTGTATCCCTGACCAAAATCCTGCCAAACGGCATATAGCGTATTTGTTGTGGAAGGCACACCCGAGCAGTCTGCGGCCAAGCTGGGGAAGTTCAATATCCGAAAGTCATAACCGGGGACGGGTAAAGGATTGGGCACCAGCGTTATATTGGACACAAGAATATCTCCGCTGAAAGTTGCCCCTCCATCAAAGGATCTCCGAATAAAAAAAGCCGGTGTTTGTGGCCCCGTACGAATCCAACTGACATACACACTGCCAAATTTGTCGACCGCAGGTTCAGGTCGTTCTGTAGAAGATTGGATATTCGAAAGCAATAACGGTCGATCCCAAGTTAGTCCTCCATCGGTGGAACGCTGGTAGAACGCCGCAGAACGAGCATTAAAATCCACATTATATTGACGGTTATACGTGACATAGACATGCCCGAGATAGGGACTTGCCCCGTTGTTATCCGTCGTAATATTGGTCCAGTCATTATTAATGTAATCTCCATAGCCCGGATTAATGACCACTGGGGGATCAAAGGTGGCTCCATCGTCCGTAGAGCGATAGATCACGACAGCCCCGTTCTCATTTCCCGGAAACACATGTGCGGATATGATGAAAATATTCGGGAACAGATAGGCTACCATTCCTGCCTCAGCTCCTGTATATCCCGGTGGAATGGGCAGTAAAGTATCAGTCCAGTTCGCCCCAGCGTCCAAGGAACGATACAGTCCAATCAGCGGGGGCCCGCTGCTAAAGTCAACAGCGACAGCCACAACAATATTCGGATTCAACAAATTAACGGCGACACTGGGCTCAAATTTGGGCAACCCGCTGGGTGTCACCTGAAAATTCAAAGGCATCGCGAGCATTCCCTTCATTATATAAATGGACATGCTATTTCTATCAAAATGTACTTTTTTCAGCACAGCCTACAGACAACCATACAAGCTTTCTTTTCAATAGATTCATAGTATAGAAGCATCCCTTCAGGGGTTTTCCAATATTCTGTTTTTTGAGAGGATGATTCTATTGGCTTTTACAACCGGATATATGACCAACACTAGAGATTTTGGTACTGCCTGCTCCAATGTCGTTGTAAATTTGGTCAACGAGGATACAGTGAATGCGGCAACCGTGACCATCCAAATTTTTTTCTCGCTTGTACCGGATACCAAGACACCACTGTATGTGACATCGGTTAACTTACCTGCAAACTCCATTGCCCGCCGTACCTTCTTTATACAAGGGGTTCTTGCCTATGAGGTACAATACAACGTGGCCTCCGCTGCTCCAGCGAATGTTGTGCTCTCCAACTTTGGACTGGATCAGTTTGGTAATGTTGTACAGGAACACCGTGTTCTTCAGTCAGAGCTGACCACAATCCCGGCGCTGTCTCCTGTTATTTAAAGCTGCCCTGTTCCAGTGCTTGATGCAATCTGTGGGTGTAATACACGTAATTCCATTCCGGTGGTACAGACTGAACCCCTCGGCCGCTGCCGATGGTTGAGTGGTCATCTGTGTAGTAGGAAAAGGCATGTGTATCCTGTAATGGGCGCAACAAATCCGTGAGATACAGTAGATCCGTCACGGCAATATAAGGTTTGACACCGAAGCATACTACAAAGCGGGTCGTGGTTTCACCAATAGCCTGAACCAGTGCTTCTTGGACCGAATAATGCTGACGTGGCGTTACGATTAACCGAGGATCGAGCATCATTGACAGGAAAGCGCTGGCTCCCTGTTCTGGCGTTAAATCCAGCAACCGTACCACGCAATTGCTGTAGTGCTGCTCCAGCAGATTATCCAGCAATGATTCAGCTTGAGCCATATCCGTGACAGGCATTAAAACCGTCATTTCAAGTGGGATGCCCCGACGTGCTCTCGCCTCATGCTTGGCGATTTGGAATACGCGCCGCCAGCGTCGGTGCTCCTTCTGGCTGTGCAAACCAGCCGATACACTAAATGTGGAATTCACCCGGTAATCCATCAGGATCTCCGGGATGAATTTCATGCTGCACGTCTCGGTTAGCCGCAGCCAGTAATCATAATCCTCAACTGGTTGCAGCCGATAGCCGCCAATCTGGCGGGCATATTTGCTTTTGTACATAAATGAAACCCCGACAATGCTGGCATTCAGCAATTCATGATGCGGCTGGCCTTGGTACCGGATCAAAGCTTGTTGATGCTGCTCGTCATACAACGGGTTCCCATATGCGTCAACCTGGCGGAAGGTAGAGAACACAAGACCGAGTGAGTCCGGCCCCTGCTCCAGCTCCTGCCGCAATCGTTCAATAAAGGAAGAATTATAAACATTGTCGCTGGATACCCAGGTCACATACTTGATCGCTGGATCTTTAAACAACTCATCGAATCCCCAGTTAAGGGCGTGGGATACTCCTTTGTTCTGAGGGAGTGTAACCAACTGAACGCGCGGGTCTCCCATTGCTGCGTGGAGCGCTGGTCCCACCATTTCCGGCGCTCCGTCAATAACAATGATGAAGCGAAATGCCCTGTAGCTCTGGGCTAGTACGGATGAGATCGCGGCTTGCAGATAGCCGATATCCTGTTTGTACAGTGGCATAACAATCCCCGTATCTACCATATCAATCCCCCCTGACAGACTTTCGGCTTCATGAGGATAAACCACTCAACACCTGACTGAAGCGATCTCGATAACGTGCTTGGGTGATGTTGTACTCCCGCTCCACAGCGGGCCAATGTTTTTTGGTTCCCATTTCATCATGCCAGCGGTAGTTAACCAAGGACTCGTTCAGAAAAGGAAATGGATATCCCGCCAGCATCACTCGGTACCACATATCCAGATCATGTGTGTACGGCAGCAGTTCATCAAACAAACCGATATGTGCAAACAGCTCCTTTTTAAACATAACCGTGCATCCATTCACCGGATTTCCTTGCTGAAAAAAACGGTAAAACTCCGTCATAGACGGAAACACGGCGGCTGCCTGGTAACTTGTGACTTGGCTGTATTGATTGATGAAATTGAAATTGGTATGGGAGATGTACGCACCGTTTTCCACCATAAAAGAAACCTGATTATTAATTTTGTCCCTATGATAGGTATCGTCGGAGCTGAGCCAGGCAATATATTCCCCGCTGGCATGTCGGATACCATGATTCAGGGCGCTGGCTGTTCCACCGTTGGATTTGCCCAAATAATGTATATATGGACGATAGGGCTGAAGCATATCAACATGTTCCGTGGACCCGTCATCGACGACAATAATCTCGAGGGGCCCATAAGTTTGCTCTAGTGCACTTTGCAAAGCCTGATCCACATATGCACAGTTATAAAAGGGAATGACGATCGTTACTTTCGGTCTCATATCGTTCCTTCCTTTCCAGCTCGGCGGTATTGAATCATATCCTCCAGCGATTGCCCCAGCTGTATGGTCGGCTTCCAGCCCATGTCCTCCAGCTCTTTCGCACGGTATGCCTCGGTGGATGCTGACTCTGCCACATCCCCCCATTGTATGGGAATAGATGTTTTGGCCAGCCCAACCATACGTTCTACGATATTGCCCAGTTCCACAATGCGGCCTGTGCAGACCGAGTAAACTCGGCCTGGCACACCCTGTTCCAATAGCACACCGTATGCGCGAACGGCATCACGAACGTCGAGGAAATCACGTTGCGCATGTCGGGAAGATACCCGGAACGGGGCAATTTCAGTTACGGACTGCCCCTCCAGACGTTCCGTCTGAACGATATACCCCGCGAGTAATGCACAAAATCCGGTAGATGGACCCGGACCGATCAAGTTGCAAGGCTCTGCCAGCATGACGGATTGTTCGAACAGCGCGCCCCACGAGAGCGCGACTGCCTCTTGAAGGCTTTTGCTAAGGCTGTATGGATGCGTTGGATGATACGGTGCTTGCAAAGCCGTCTTTAGCCGAGAACCCGCCACAACAATTCTGGCTTTGGGGAAAGGTCGCAGTACATCGAGCAGATACAGAGTGGACAGTACATTGGATTCCATGTATAGCAGGGGGCTTTGCCAAGATTCAGGGACGGAATTTTTACCACCTAGGTGAAGCACGTAATCCGGAGCAATCTGTCTAATGACTTCGCCTAGACGATTCTTGTCGAGCAAGTCACACACATAAGGCGTAATACAGCTACGGGTCTCCGCCTCTGGGCTGTTATTTTCATCATCGTGAGCCAGTAAGATCAGTTCTGGGACGGAAGCGGCAGTGCGAGTCAGCGCCGCTACCTCCCAACCGAGCTTTGCAAAATGGCGGCAGGCATGCATCCCGGTATAGCCCGCCGCTCCGGTAATGACTATGACAGGCCGACGTTGTTCCGCTGTGCTTCCGTCCATTCCAGCAGCTCCTTCAGCATGATGCTGTAGTGAGGAACATCGTAGAGCAGATCGGCCCGGGTAGAACGAAGCGTCCGGTCCTGCACCGGCTCATCTTTCGGCACGATCCGAATATCCTCCCTTTTCCAGATGTCTTTGAACAGCAGCAGCAAATCATGCTTGCTGATCGGTTCAGGGTGAACCAGATGAATGAGTCCGTCCAGCGGTTCATTCATCTGCACCTGTATCGCCTTCGCTAATTCCAACGTCGTAACCCCGTTCCAAAAGACTCGGCGATACCCGTTAACGTCTCCGCTCTGCTGCAAGAACCAGTGCAGCAGACCAATGCCTCCCGGCCGAATTTCCGGCCCGATAATGGAGGTACGGATAGTCAGATGCCCTGCGGCCTTTACTTCTCCGAGTATTTTCGTCAAAGCATAGGCACTTGTCCCATCGGGTTGATCCGTCTCCTTATATAAACCAGGTACCCGATTTCCTTCGAATACGCAATCCGTGCTGATATGAATCAATCGGGCACCAATACTGTCCGCTATCCGCCGGAGAAGATGTGGCAGCAAGCCATTGATTTGGTATGCTGCAATCTGATCCTCCCCGGCATGCTGATTCAGTACGCCTACCGCGTTAATAATAACGTCTGGCCGTACACTCCGTACCAGCTGCTCCACCATAAAGCTGTCCTTTACATCCAGCAGCAGACCGCCTTTATTTTCGGGATCACGGGTGGTGTAGAACACGTTATACCCGCTCTGGTTTTGGAAATACTTAACCAGAACATGGCCCGCCATGCCGTTACCACCCAAAATAAGCAGCTTCATTTGATGAACCCCCCGCTTTGGAGAATGCTGCGAATCTCCTCTTTCGACATCAAATTAAACTCCGAACTAAAGCTGCTGAATGACACGGGAGGGCACTGATTATAGCGGTCCTTTAATTGAGGAATATTCAGCGTTGGGAGAATGACCAAATATTGCTCGTCATAGACTACCGTCGTCAGGCTTTCAAAGTCACTCATCAAAATCTCATGAATTTTCTCGCCGGGACGCACACCTTTTTCTACAATTTCTACGTTTTCCACACCTGAATCCTCAATGAGCACCTCAGCCAAGTCCACAATACGGCAGGTTGGCATGGTCATGATAAAAATTTCCCCGCCGACACTTTCCACCGAGGCTTTGAACAGGAGACTGATCGCATCACGCAAGGTCAGGAAGAAGCGGGTCATGTTCATATCTGTGATCGAAACCTTGCCTTTTTGGCGAATCTGGCTTTGGAACAGATGCACCACGCTTCCGTTGGTGCCCAAAACATTACCGCCGCGCACCGTCACGAAACGTGTATCGCTATTCAGCAGATTGGCGTAAACCATCAGTTTTTCTCCAATCGCCTTTGTCATACCGTAAAAATTGGACGGATTCGCGGCCTTGTCAGTCGATATATAAATGACTTTCTTTACCTGATTGGCAACAGCGGCCTCGATCACGTTTTGGGTGCCTACGACATTGGTTTTGAGTGCCTCGTAGGGCTGATCTTCACAGACGGGAACGTGTTTGAGCGCTGCCAAATGAAATACATAGTCTACTCCTTGACAAGCGGTGGTCAGCGCATCCTTATCCCGAATATCTCCAATACAGAAGCTGAGCCGTTCATCCTCAAACTGCCTGTTCATTGCAACCTGACTGGATTCTCCGCGTGAAAAGATAATGACCTCTTTGGGGTTACGCGGCAGTAACTGGGTAACCAGCTCATGCCCCCAGGAGCCGGTACCGCCGGTAACCAAGATACGTTGGTTTTCAAACATGCCGTTTCCCTCCAAGCAGAAATTTAACTACCTTATCCGACACATCTTCCGCCAGATAGCCCGCGGGACATTGCCACTTATGGGTCATCCCGGTCATTATGGCTACCGCGTTTGCTATAACCTCGCCATCAAGACCAGACACGATATTGCTGCCGCAATCTACCGTTTCCGGCCGTTCGGTCGTCCGGCGCATCGTAACCGTCGGCACCCCCATGACACAGCATTCTTCCTGTACGGTACCACTGTCCGTCAAAGCGCAGCGGGCATGCCGCTCCAGCAGAACGAAGTCAAAAAAACCGAACGGTTCGTGAAATTCCACTAGCGGATCAAGCTGGATCGGCGGGTGGCTTGCGATTCGGGCGGCAGTGCGGGGATGAATACTGCAAATGACCCGCTGCCCGAACTGCTGGGCTACCCGGTTAAGACCATCTAAAATAGCCAGCAAATGCGGTGGATGGTCCACATTTTCAGCTCTGTGGGCAGTGACCAGGAAATATTCTCCCGGCGACAGTCCCAACTTTTTCAAAATTCCACTGCTCGATATCTCTTTCTTATAGTGCTGCATCACTTCGTAGATCGGATTTCCAGTCAGTATAATTCGTTGGCTTGGGAAGCCTTCGCGTAGTAGGTGCTGCTTGCTTTGCTCCGTATAAGGCATATTAATGGTAGATATCGCATCAATGACACGCCGGTTTTTCTCCTCCGGCACATCCAGATCATAACAGCGGTTCCCCGCCTCCATATGCACGACCGGATAACCCATACGTTCCGCAAGTAAGGCACATAAAGCGCTGTTCGTATCACCGAGCAATAGCACATGATCGGGGCGTTCCTTGTTTAAAATATCCTCCATCTGCGAGTACATGGCGGACAACTGTTTGCCCAGTGTCCCCGCTTTCTCCTGAAGTACATAATCCGGGGCACGCAGTCCCAGCTCGCGAAAGAACTGCCCGCTCAGGCTTTCGGTGTAATTTTGGCCCGTATGCACAAGCACATGTTCATCTGCATGGCGGTCCAGCTTCGGAATGATCAGGCTGAGCCGTATAATCTCCGGTCTTGTGCCGAGCACGGTCAATATTTTCATGGTTTTGGAACCCACCTTTGCTGTCGTTGTTTCATTGAATTGTAGCGTTCAATGAAGGATAGCCATCCAGCAGACTGGCTGTGCTCCAGCTTAACGTTCATCTCAACGGTCCGGCGTAGGTTCACCCGGACCGTCGTTTTGTATGCTGTCCAGCCTTGAGCGTGACTCGCTTCTGCTTGTGCGTGTTGTGTCGCCGTGACCGGTGCTTGAATTTCCGCTTGAGTTTCTGTCTGGACTTGGTTTTCGGATAAAGTCCCTTCGACAACGGGGACCCGTGAATTTTCTTGAGGCGACTCTTGCCGCCGCTTCTCTTATACCTGCGATTCTGCAGTCGGGTACGCTTGCGGCCCTTTGGCCATCTCGCCCGAATACTACGCTTGCCGCGGGGCAATTCGGGTGGTGAGTCAGGTAAAGGGGATACTGGTTGTGGCAAGCCTTGAATAGCTGCATATTCGATTGGCGGCAGACCCAGCACAGGCAGTTGACACACTACCGATTCGGGAAATTCTCGAATCGTGCTGGTATATCCCTCCGGTATAGCGGTGACCTGACGCAACCCTTCGCCTTCCCTCGTCCATACAGGTCCACCCGGCTGCTGAATCAACGGGAACCAATGCGGATGATGACATACCCATTGACTGACCATGAGGTGTAAACTACCTCGGTAGGAATCAGGTCCGTATACACGTGTAGCCGCACTGTTGTTACGCACACCAATCCGTTCCACTTCCTCGGGATGATCGAGCAGATAGCCCACTTTTTGCGCCAGCATGTCGCTGTTGCCCGGCTCTACCAAAAAATCTGTATTTCCGGTCGCCTCCATCAACTCCACAAGTCCACCCTGCGCAAAGGCTACCACGGGCTTACCGTAAACCAGCCCTTCCAGGGCGGTCAGGCCAAAGCCTTCCTCCACCATACTTGGGATTACAACAATATCCATTGCGCTATAGGCCGTTGATACGGATTCCTCGAATGAATTGAACTGGAAGCGGCGGCTATAACGAGATTGGCGGATTAAAGAGACACATTTTACGTAATATTCCGAGTCCACCGAGCTGCCGATGATCCAGAAACGACACCGTGAATTGGTTTCGCACAGCTTTAGAGCCATTTGGACAAAAGGCAACAGCCCTTTGGCTTCGTAAATAAAGGAAGAAATATAACCAATGCAAATATGGAAATCCCGCAGCCCCAGTTTTTCACGTTTCCTTTTCCGTTCCAGCACATGCTCTTTGGGAGATGGCATATCCATATCCCGGCAGGGAGACAACACCGTATGCGGACGTGTCAGTCCCCCACCATGCAAAGGACGCATTACTGCTTGCGAAATGCCGATGACCCATTGGCTATAGCGCTCAATGATAGAAACAGAAACTGGCGTATACGCATTCTGGTTAATGACCTCGGTTATTTTCCAGATCACCGGAATATTAAGCTCTTGGGCAGCCATTGCAGGCATGACGTTCACACAGGTATTGACCAGCACCACATCAGGTCGAGCATGCCGAAGCATCTGGAACAACGGTGCATACGCCACATGGGTCCGCAAATTCTCCGCATCCTGCGCCAATCCCTCATATGGGGTATACATGCCATGCAGCATGAACAGGTTCTGTGTCAGAACGGTGATTCCGCGCTTGCGGGCCATTGAGGTCAGCCGCCCTTCACCAGGCGTTACGAGAATACAATCGAAGTACGTACGCATGTCTAGACAAAATTGCAATAGCAGCTTCTCTGCCCCCGTAATACTGCGGACGTTGCTAACATGGCTGAATAGCATCATTTTCGGCTTGATCGGAGTTCACCTCCTTTAAAATAGCAACCATCGGACGTGTGAATCACCTTATGGAAATATGACCGACAATAGTTGGTCAATCCGGTGACCATACGTGTGCTCCCGCAGGGTTCGTTCCAGAGCACGTAGGGCAATTTCATGGCGCTCTTTTTCATGCGTCAAATAAAACTCAACCTTCTCCAGCAATTCCTGCTGAGAGCTGTAGGTCTCTATCTCTTCCCCCGGCTTATAAAAACGAGCCAGATCATCTCTTGTATCTGTCAGTTGCAACGTGCCACTGGCAGAAATTTCAAACGTGCGCGGATTGGGCGAAGCCCCCGGAATTTTCAGTGAGTTGTTGTTCACCGAATCATCCTGATGGGAACGATGAAGATTAATTACGATTTTGCTGCCGTTATACGAATCATTGGTTTCGACCGGAGACATCCAGCGACCCAGCTCAATTTTGTCACCATACGACTGATAATCCGGGAGACGATCCCACCAGATTCCGTTGATTTTAATGTTACGAGCCATGAGCTGCGGCATAATCGGATTGAAGAAATAGATGCGGTTCCAGTAGGCTGAGCCTGTAAACCCAATCTCACGTCGTACCGAAGCGGGCGAGCTGAGTGGGAAATAGTGAGTCAGAAATGCTCCAAAGGGCAAATAGTGCACAGACGTGCAACCCAACTGACGGTACAGCTCCATGCAGTTCATTTCTAACGTGAACACATAATCGTAATTCGTAACAATTTTGGTCGTCGTGTCGGTGTAATATGGATCGTCCGTTAGCCAGATGGCGGTGGGGATGCCCAACTGGCGTACCGCAGTAACCTGCTCCAACGGAAGATCCATTCCATCCAGTGCCAGCATCAGATTCGGACGGAGCTGAGCGGCAATATCTCCTACCGGCTGACGTGGGTCTGTTACGGTAACCTGAGCCGTCATACTTTGCAACGTGGTAATGACCGCCTCATCCAGCGGAGAATACGGAAGTCCTTTGCCTGAGACGACATACAGTACATGGACTTGTCGAAAAGGGAAAACTGCTTTCATCCGTGCAACAATTGCGTTAGCACGTCCGCGCAGATATCCTTCGTCGTATCCGTCATGCACTCCCGCAATTCTCCCCCTTTCCCAGGAGGCTGCCGCCGTCTGGTGAACAGCCGGGTCATACGGTCCTGTCGTAGATATCGTCATCACTTTCACTCCTCACTGTTTATGGTGTTTACTTTAGGCCATCGCCTTGTCCAGCAGTTCTTCCATGCGATTGGAGTACATATGCTTTTGCATAGTCGTGTACAATGCGCGCCAGGCCATGCGTTCTCGTTCCCAGTCATGCTTGAGATAGTAGTCCAGCTTCACTCTCAGTTCCTCTGCTCCAGAGAAGGTTTCAATGTCATAGCCTGGTCGGTAATAACGGCTCAAATCCTTCCGAACATCCGTCATTTGAAGCGTGCCGCAAGCAGAAATTTCGTATGTCCGAGGATTGATGGACTCCGCTGAAAGCTGGTGTGTATTCCGATTATCCAGTCCGGGGTCTGTCGGGCGGTGCATATTGATGACAATTTTGGAGCCGTTATAATATTGAGCGGTCTCTTCCGGCTCCATAAAACCCGGACGGATAAAGCGTTCCAGCACATCCCGCCGGGTCAGCCGATCCCAGTGCCCACCTACGATCAGCACTCTTTTGTCCGCCAAGAAGGGAGCAAGATGGTCGAACAGCTTCACACGGTTCCAGAAGGCATTTCCAATGAAGCAAATATCATGCTGATGCTCCCGCTCTACCCTTCGGGGATAAAAGATACGAGCTGACGCAGCCAGCGGCAAATAGTGAACCCTCGTTACTCCCTGATCGCGATAAAACGGCAGGCAAGAAATTTCGTGCGTAAATACGACATCGTAGGATTGACAGATCAACGCCGTATCCTCCGTAAAGTAAGGATCATCTACAAACCATATGGCCGTCCGAATGCCTAGGGCTCGTATTTGCTGCACCTGCTCCAGATGATCCGCCGGAAAAACATGCAGCCCGTTCATGACCAGCACAAGGTCTGGACGTTGAGCCTCGGCGTCAGCTAGCATCGTAGCAGGTGTACCGATGGCGCATGAGCTGCATATTTGGCCTAATGCCTCTTGCACACCTGTGTCTATAGCTGCGAAACCTTGCGGAATATACAACACTTTCAAATGACGAATAGCAGGCTGTATTGCCACGACCTGTGACAGAGCAGCCGTGCAACCGCCCATTCTGCGTCCTTCCCGATAGCCGCATCGGTACGCTTCGCGTTCATTTCCGCTTTGTTGATCGTTCACATCCTTCACCCTGTCCTGTTGTAGGATAAACTTCTGTCACTCCTAAACTATATGCGGAGGGGTCAAACGCATCATGGACGACTGCCACTGCCCGGACAAAATTGGCGTTTGCCCGTCCAACTGCCGAACCGCAAATAACCCCGAAGCTGTGTAGCTTCGGGGGGTTAGCTGTCATGGATGTTCTGCATAGTTTACTGAGCCTTGTAAGCGACCTGGTGTCCATCTTCATAACCTTTGGCAAAGCCTGAATTGAAACCCTCGTTGTAAGCTGCATCATATCCCTGCTGAAATGCCTGCGGATCATGCTCCAATGCAACAGTCCCGGGCTGTGGATTCTCCGCAGAAGGGGCTGCCACCGGGTTAGCTTGAGGTTTTTTCCGTCGCCGCAAATGAGGATGTCTTCTACGTGCAGAATAAAGTCCCCTTTTACGGCGTCTTAGAGCAAGGAGACGTCTTCTTCTTCGTTTTAATCTGCGAATGCTGGAACGCCGGGCATCTTTACGTCTTTTGCGGGCTTTGTCCCGAGTGGCGCGTTCCCACCTTGTACTCATTTTCATTCCTCCTTTGCTTTCTCGTGGTGGTTTCATTTCTCTGAACAGGCACATGGAGCCACGGCTTAGTCGGTTTTCCATATACCTGCCGTCTTAATGGAATACCCGCCAACATTTGCGTGATTTCTCCCTGGTAGTTGCTGAGTATACGAATGGTTTCTTCCAGACGGGTAGCCGACATATCCGCATGGGGCGTCAAGTCCGCAAGACTGGTCAGCATCCGAGCAACGGCGTGCTGGCTGGCAGCAATAGACTCCATCATATCCAGCTTGATCTCACGTTCACGCCTCATGCTCATTAGTTCATATCCCCCGAGCCCATTCCTCCCATCATCCCTTCCATGCCGCCACCCTGCTGCTCATCCTGATCCAGCAATGCTTTGAGATTGCTGCAAAGTCCAGTCTGAAGCCGCGTTAATCCCTCCAGCATTTCCACCATCTGCTCGTGAATTTCCAAAGGCCGTCCCAACTGCTCTTCATCGGTGTCAAATGCGTGGGGGGCCAGATGGTTCAACGCCCAATTACGCACTTTTTCTGCTTCGACCGCCTTGGCCTCCAGGATCATAGACACATTCCGCTGCATTTTGGAGGCTGCGTCCAGCATGTGAATCATTGCTTGTTCCCTACTCATGTGTTCACTCCCTGCCCTCGGTTGGTACGTTACTCCTCTTCCGGGTATGCCGTCTCTTTCACGACACGAACGAGCATTTCAGCCATTGCTTCCTGAAGATCGGCAATACCGTTCAGATAGGCCACAATGCTTTTGTTTACTTGTCCCGAGCTGTCGAGAATGCCCGGAATTCCATCAAAACGCGGCTCCTCATCTGGCAGTTCATGTATGATCTGCGCCATGCGCACAACCACCTGCCGTTCCGCATCCAACAACCTTGACATCTGTTGCTGCGAGTGCGAAATGTGGATCAGCAAATCATCTAACTCGTTATGCATAAGCCCCTCCTTTATGTGCTCCGCCGTGCGGAACGCACGAATTACCTACGGGCTTTCCGCTACTACAGCGTATGCCGCAGCGAGTAGTCGGTTCCGCCTAAAAGCGCCTATTCAGATCATTATAGATGCCCGTGCAGCACCGGTGGAGCAATAATAGGCTGCTTCTCCACCAAAGCCGACAAATCTGCGGGAGACAAAAACTGAATTCGGTAGTCCTCTGCCCGCCAGCTCATCGCAGCGTACAGGGTAAGGAACGGCCTTTTCCAGCCGTTACCGATTTGATACAGTTGCCCGCCCTCAGCATACAATACCTCGATCCATCGCTTGCGTTGAGCCGGTATATTCAGTGTGGGCAGCATGGACATGTTCTCCAGATCGGGAGCCGCCAGTACAGGAATGGGTTCCTCTGGCAGCTCAGCTGTAGGTGCATCAATGTTGCCGGAAACTGTAGCCTCCGGCTTCCCTACCAAGGGAAGCACCAACAAATCCAGCTGAGACACTCTAACAGGGCACACATTTTCACCTCCCGCAGCACTGACTCCATGCAGATACCGCCTTCTTCCCGGCTCTAACCGAAATACTGCACCGGACGGTCCCTGAACAACCGCTCCGATGGGATAAAAGCTTGCCGCTGATACGTGTGTTTCCTTACCTGTTGATATCTGGCCGTCCGTCTCCGCTGTACTGAATTTCAGATTGCGGAACAGCTTATCCGCGTCCCCCCACTTTTGTACAAAAAAGGATCGGTTCCGGCTGCTTTCCTCCATTGAACCGCTTGTTTCGGTCGTTTGAGGAAAACCATACACCGTATCCCGATCTCTTTCTTCATAATGGATAAAAGCATCTCCGGCAATTGCCATACGTATCCCCAACAAACGCACACGCAATAGCCAATCTGCATGGGCTTCCTCAGTACTGTGGCAGCCTTCGTCCCAGTAGCCCGTTTTTTCCAATGTCTCTCTGCGCAGCAATAAACAAAATCCGGCTAAGCTTTCGGTCTCCCGCCATGCATCCGGATTGGGAATATTGAAGGTCATGGCAAATGGACGGGCTCCATTTTCGTTCATATAAGGAACCTCAATCTGCTGTTCTTTGAATGGACCATTCGTTACAGGCCCAACAACACCAATACGCGGATCGCTGTATAAACACCCTAACAACCGATCCAACCAGCCGGGGGTCACCATAGAGTTTTGATCCAGTACCACAATAGTTGTGCCTTTTGCCATCATCAGCCCCTGATTCAGGCTACCTATCATTTGAACATCCTTTTTTAACAGCGCATAACGCACAGCGATGCTTTTACGGAGCAAATAGGTGGATGTCCCGTCCGTCGATCCGCAGTCCACCACAATAATTTCGTGAGGATGGCTCGTATTCTCCTCAATACGGTGAATGCATGCACGGAGCTGCTGAAGCTGATTGCAGGACGGAATGATAATACTGACACCTTCAAAAACCTTGCCGAACGAAGCCTGGCCCAACTTGTTGCCCTGCTCCTGGCCCCTTTTATATCCTGACCAATAGCCTTTCTTTCCGAGCCGCTTGCTGTGTTTCCTTTGCATACTCAGACGTTTCATGCCGTTCACTCCTCCGGGTGGCATTATGCCTATACTATATGCCTGGCCCGGCCGGATGGTGTTTCGTTGAGATCAGGGTAGAAGTCCTTTCATTTTCACTCCAGCTTCCTGAAGGGAATCGAAGGTTCCTGCGTCGCTCCAATAGCGCCGTAAAATATCATATTCCAGCTTGCCTTCAGCAGCATAACAGTTGTTAACATCCGTGATCTCAAGCTCACCGCGTGCCGAAGGTGTAATTTGCCGGATCTTATCGAACACGGCAGTATCGTACATATAGATACCCGTAACGCAATATTTGGATTGGGGGTGCTGCGGCTTTTCTTCAATCCGCGTAATGCTCTCCGGGCGCTCAGGATCAAATACGGGTACCCCGTAACGACGAGCATCTGCCACCTTTTTCAACAACACTCTGGCGCTCCCCGAGGGCTGTTGCTTGAACCGTTCGATCACAGGTCCCAAGTCTTCCTTGAACAAATTATCACCTAACAAAACAGTGAATTTCTCTTCTAATTGCATATAGCTTCTTGCCAGTTCGAGTGCTTCCGCAATGCCGCCCGCCTTTTCTTGAATCCGGTATGTCAGTTGGACACCATAATCACTGCCACTGCCCAAAAAATCGGTATACAGCCCGGCCGATTGTTTACCAATAATAATAAGCATATCGGTGATTCCAGCCTGTCGTAGCCTCTCGATACCATATACGATCATGGGATACTTGCCGACCGGAAGCAGATGCTTGTTGAGTAATGTAGTCAACGGATGAAGGCGCGATCCGGTTCCTCCTGCGAGAATAACCCCTTTCATATCTTCCTTCCTCCTTCGACAGCATGTTCAGTGCATGCAACCCCAGTGTTCCCAGTTTCGATGAACATTCTGGGATCTATGCTCCATTTCTCTATAAACAAACGATAGTTCCGCTCGATCAGCTCTTCAATCCAGGAAGTCTCCGAGCGTGAGAAGCTCGCATTCCCCTCGTGATAGACAAAACAGTCGTTGCACATGAGCAGCTTGTAGCCATGCACGCGTGCGCGCAGACAATAATCGTCATCCTCATAATGTCCGGGGCTGAACCGTTCATCCAGCAATCCGATCCGTTCCATCAGATCGCGCCGGAACAGCAAACAAAACCCGACCAACCGCTTGACCTCTTGCCATCTGGAGGGATTACTTGCATTATTCTGCTCCGCATATCTCAGACAACTGGCCAAATCTCCTTCCAATCCGTGTATCTGCTGAATACCGCTGACGTAATTCGTCACCGGTCCCACCAATCCCACCATGCTTTCGCTCTGCAATGCAGCCAACATAATCGATAGCCATCCCCACGTAACCGTCACATCATTGTTTAAAATAACGAACTGATCACCCGAAGCCAGCCGGAGCCCCATATTACATGCTGCTGGAAAGCCCCTGTTTTCAGGAAGACGTATGCTGATCAGCCGCTCGGATGCGCAAAAATCATCCGTTCCGTCATTCGAAGCGTTGTCCACAACAATGATTTCATACGGTACATCTATCGTATGTGTCCGAATCGCCTCAATACACGGCTTTAACAGATGGAGGCCGTTATAAGTCGGAATAATGATGCTCGTCAGACTCATTGTGCATTCCTCCCTTTGGCAACGTCTACCCGTGTTGGAACAGGCCCGAGCGGGGAATACCCGGCTACCTGAAACACCGTCGTCAGTGCCTCTGCATGATCACCGACGATCAACTGTTCCATAGCGTTCCCTTTGCCAACATTGAAGGTCCGCTTACGGTTTGTTTTAATGACATCGACAGCATGTACTGCCGCCACGATCATGCCATGCAGAATTGCCAGGGCGTGGGCTTTTGGCGGTACGGCAAGCACGGCTGAGCCAAGCTGATCCAGTAAACGCCGAGATAATGCATGCGGTACGGCGGTCAATGAGCTTGCTCCCAAATCCGGCCTGCGCAGTACACGATTCAGGAATGCTTTGCACCGTGTCACGCTGTCCTGCTGGGCATAGGGCGGCAAATGTCTGCCCAGATCATTAAGCGCAACATCCGTTCCCTGATCCACCGCGTGGAGAAAAGGCAGCAAATCAGATGCTGGAATCGGCAAATCTCCGTCCACGAACAGCACAATATCAGCCTGCGTCATACGCGCGCCTACCGCCCGGCCAACATCATGCCCCAGTCGATCCGGCACGTTGACAAGAGTCACACTGGGATGATGTTTGGCTACGGTGGAGCGCGTGCCGTCCGTGCAGCCGTTCAATACGACAATGATATCCGTAAGCGGAAGTTTTTCCAGCTCGCCCAGTACCCGGTCAATCGTTGACTCTTCATTACAGGCGCTGACCACGGCCGCTGCCGTTCCCTGTAACACAATATCTCCCGGTACTTCGCGTTCCACAGGCGGAGTCACTTCGGTCATTCCTTTCGCCCGAGGTGTGGGCTTTCTCATCCTACGGCTATGCATTGAAGTCGTCGTTCCTCGTTTTCGCTGAACACGTCTCATGCCCCAACTCGGTTCTTCACGCTTCCCTCTGCGATACTGTCTATTCACAGTTTCACCTCGTCTCTGATCCGTTTGCGCTCCAAATCCGTATATCCCGCACGCGTTCCCAGACGCGATGTAAGCCAGGCAATGGCATCCAGATGATCCTGAACAATTACATCTGCCAGCGGGTCCTTGCCGTTCTGTTTTTTACGTGTCGCATTTATTTTTCCGACAGCTATTCCATATACAGTCACCACTCGTAACTCGGAGGCGATGGACATAGCTTGAAATAAAGGAGGCTTCTCCAAGGGCTTTAGACCTATTTTCTTTAGAGCCTTTTGACTTATGGCGTGTGGAATGCCAGTCATAGATGCTCCCCCTAAATCAGCACGATTCGACAAGATATTCAATACATGCTTTGCCTCCACTACAGGGTGTACGGGCGTACGATTCACAGGTCCATGGTAATCATTCAGCACCACATCCGCCCCTGCACATATGGCGTGTATAAACGGCCGGAGTCTAACGCAGGGAATGACGATATCCCCATCCAGGAAAAGCAGGATCTGTCCGGATGCCGCCTCCGCTCCAATACGACGGCCAACATCATGTCCGAGCGGTTCCGGAAAGGAAAGCACACGAGCTCCCGCCGCTGCTGCCACCTTCGCCGTTCTATCGTGTGATCCGTTCTCAACGACGATAACCTCTGTATGTGGATGGACACGGCGCGCTTCGCGAATCACAGCTCCGATTGTTTTTTGCTCATTCATGGCCGGAATAATGACAGATACGAAAAACTTTCCCATTGATGACGGTTCAGATGGTCGCTCTTCGCCGATCTGTGCCCCTCTCTCCGTGTCGAGTACCTCCCTCATGGCAGGGGCTACCGGATTCTTATGCATGTTCGGCATTCGTAACGGCAGCCACATCTTAGAATGATAGTAAGCGCCGGAATGCCGCCTCCGTTTGATCTTGTATCCAGCTCTTCCCTGCTTCTTCATGCTCCCGTCTCACCTCCCTTCCTGCTGTATAGATGGACAGCATGATTAGGACAGTTCAACATAACCTATGCGGTCCAAAAGCCGTGTGTAACGGCAATCGTGGAGTCTTTTCGACACAGCAATTTTCGACTTTATTTTACATAACTTATTAATCCTATTAAATAAATGAGTTATTAGGGTCTAAAGAATCATTTTGGATAAATTTGTGACATAGATCTTCTCGTTCGTCATTCTCTGTGCTAATATCAGAGCCAGATGATGGGAGTTCAAAAAATCAACATTTGTTTTTTTTGCATAAGTCAATATTTTTCCATTATCCACCATTATTTTATTTTCTTTTTATACGACAGGAAAGGAGGAGTTTGTCACCTTTTTAAGCTACATGCTTCATAATTGCAGTACCCTCTTTTCACGTACGCTTCATGAATAACACTTCGGTATTTCTCTTCATGTTCCATTTTCTTCTATTCCAGACGACAACACGACCTACATAAATGGCGCAATGCCTTATTCAAGACAGGATGATTCATCCTGACAATAATCGAGGAGAGTGAATTTTTAATGAAAAAAGTATGGGTTTCGCTTCTTGGAGGAGCTATGTTATTAGGGTCGGTCGCGTCTGGTGCATCAGCGGAGAGTTCCGTTTCGGGGCCAACTCAGCTTACACCGACCTTTCACGCCGAGCAATGGAAAGCCCCTTCCTCGGTATCCGGGGACGACATTGTATGGAGCTATTTGAATCGGCAAAAGAAATCGTTACTGGGTGCGGACAACTCTAGTGTACGTGAACAATTCCGAATCGTTGATCGCACAAGCGACAAGTCCGGTGTGAGCCATTATCGGCTGAAACAGTATGTAAACGGGATTCCCGTATATGGAGCTGAACAGACTATTCATGTGGGCAAATCTGGTGAGGTCACCTCTTACTTAGGAGCGGTGGTTACTGAGGATCAGCAAGCTGAAGCTACGCAAGGTACAACTCCAAAAATCAGCGCTTCTGAAGCAGTCTACACTGCATATAAAGAAGCAGCTGCACGGATTGAAGCCCTCCCTACCTCCGACGATACGATTTCTAAAGATGTTGAGGAACAAAGCAGTGTAAGCAAAGACACTTACGCCGAAGCAGCTAACAACGAAAAAACGTTATCTACTGATAAGGACGAGCTGAGTCTTGATAAAGCATCTGCCCTGAAAGATAGCAAAATTGAGGCGGTGGAGACAGAAAAAAGTTCCATTGCCAAAATCGCTAATCTGCAGCCAGAAGTAGATCCTAAAGCTGATCTGTACTTCTATCCTAAAGGGGATGACCTGCAGCTGGTTTATGTAACAGAAGTCAATGTTTTAGAACCTGCTCCACTGCGTACTCGCTACATTATTGATGCCAATGATGGCAGCATCGTATTCCAGTATGACATCATTAATGAAGCGACAGGCACAGGTAAAGGTGTGCTTGGTGATAGCAAATCATTCACCACGACGGCTTCCGGTAGTAGCTACCAGTTAAAAGATACAACACGCGGTAATGGTATTGTGACCTACACGGCCTCCAACCGTCAAAGCATCCCAGGTACCCTTCTGACCGATGCCGATAATGTATGGAATGATCCAGCCGGCGTGGATGCCCATGCATATGCTGCCAAAACATATGATTACTATAAGTCCAAATTCGGACGCAACAGCATTGACGGACGCGGGCTGCAACTCCGTTCGACAGTCCATTACGGTAGCCGCTACAACAATGCCTTCTGGAATGGCTCCCAAATGACTTATGGAGATGGGGACGGTAGCACATTTATCGCATTCAGTGGGGACCCCGATGTGGTAGGTCATGAACTTACTCACGGTGTCACAGAGTACACTTCGAATTTGGAATATTACGGAGAGTCCGGTGCATTGAATGAGGCTTTCTCGGACGTCATCGGCAATGACATTCAGCGTAAAAACTGGCTTGTAGGCGATGATATTTATACGCCAAACATTGCAGGCGATGCTCTGCGCTCTATGTCCAATCCTACGCTGTATGATCAACCAGATCACTATTCCGACTTGTATAGAGGCAGCTCCGATAACGGTGGCGTTCATACGAACAGCGGCATTATCAATAAAGCCTACTATCTGTTGGCACAAGGTGGTACTTTCCATGGTGTAGCTGTAAATGGAATTGGCCGCGATGCAGCGGTCCAAATTTACTATAGTGCCTTTACGAACTACCTGACTTCTTCTTCCGATTTCTCCAACGCACGCGCTGCTGTGATCCAAGCAGCAAATGATCTGTACGGTGCGAACTCGGCACAAGCAACTGCAGCTGCCAAATCTTTTGACGCTGTAGGCGTAAACTAAATCATATACGCTATAATCCTCACATCCCGTCCATAGACCTTTGCCGTTGTGCAACTGTCACTTAGACCTGCTCATAATGGACGAAAAAATAGGGGTGCAGTGTACAAGTCTGCGCCCCTTCCCCCCTTATTTATGGCGTCCCCTCAAAGGGGCGCCCTTTTCTTGTTCATTGA
>RCUF01000120.1_pt1 | contig 45295 bp, 41 predicted proteins | sample 2166311 | NCBI WGS metagenome assembly RCUF01 (sample SAMN09932608, study PRJNA488358) | compost metagenome | feature: garden; material: soil; isolation source: compost soil in 4-hydroxybenzonitrile-enriched culture | place: Germany: Experimental Botanical Garden Goettingen | collected 2016-01-27
GCTCTTTTTGCCTTTTTTCAGGATTATACGGCATAATTTGGCCTTTTCATGAAACTATGCTGATACAGTTGTATCACTGTCACACCTAGGAGGGGTACTATGGAACAACAAGCTATTTGGGCTATCGGCATTTTTTTGCTTACCTACGCCCTAATCATCTCTGAGAAGATTCATCGCACTATACTTGCTATGAGCGGCGCCATCCTGATGGTCTTGCTCGGTATCATGAACCAGGATTCTGCTATTCATCACATTGACTTCAATACACTCGGTCTGTTGATTGGAATGATGATTATTGTAAATACTACGGCTGAGACGGGTCTGTTCCATTATATTGGTATATGGACTGCCAAAAAGGCTAAAGGGAATCCCGTTACCATACTATGGCTTCTGGCCTTAATTACTGCAGTAGCTTCTGCTTTCTTAGATAACGTGACAACGATTATACTCATGATTCCTGTAGTATTCAGCATTACAAGACAATTAAAAGTAAAAACCTTTCCATATATATTCTCTCTAGTTCTTGCATCAAATATTGGAGGAACAGCTACCTTAATCGGTGATCCGCCGAACATCATGATCGGCAGTGCAGTGAAAGAACTTACCTTTGCAGCATTCCTGCAAAATTTAGCACCTGTCGTTATCGCCATCATGGCTGTTATTCTTCCACTCTTTGTTGTTATGTTCCGTAAAGGATTAAAAGCAACCAAGGAAAACCAGCAAAGCATGATGAGTATTAGCCTGGATGGTCTCATAACAGACAAGAAGCTCCTTGTACAATGTCTGTGTATTCTTGGACTAACTCTGATCGGATTTTTTCTCCATCAGACGTTTCACCTTGAATCAGCAACGGTTGCTCTCGCTGGGGCATTCCTACTTTTATTAATGACTGGAGAGCATGCTATGGAGAGAGCACTTCGCTCTGTAGAGTGGCCAACCATCTTCTTTTTTGTTGGACTGTTCGTATTAGTTGGAGGATTAGTGGAGACCGGGACGATCACTTTGCTTGCTGAGCGAGCCATGAATCTGACCGGAGGAGATCCGTTACTTGCCTCCATGCTGATTCTCTGGCTAAGCGCTATCGCTTCGGCATTTCTGGATAACATTCCATTTGTTGCGACTATGATTCCAATGATTCAGGATTTAGGCAATATGGGAATTACCCATTTAGAGCCCTTATGGTGGAGCCTTGCATTAGGAGCCTGTCTTGGAGGCAACGGTTCCTTAATCGGTGCGAGCGCCAATCTGATTGCAGCTGGTATGTCATCCAAAGAAGGAGAACCTATAACATTTGTTAAATTCATTAAATATGGGTTCCCGCTCATGCTGTTAACCGTCATTATTTCCAGTATATATATCTTGATTCGATTTTTCTGAACAGTACCTCGTTATTTCGAGCCATAGCTTTGAGATAAATAAGATTGTATGCTATCCTTTAAGTACTATATAGCTTCAGGGAGGGATAACACATGAACATACGACATAATAAACTGTTATATCTATTGTCTGTTTCTTTGCTCGCTTTGTTTATGACATTATCCCTCCCGATTACTTCAATAAATATGGGTAGTAACGAAGCAATGGAACGCGAAGCTTATGAGACAGAGCAAATTATCCGTACTTACAAAGTAGCCGTTAGACTAAATCCAGCACACAGCAGTAAAATGACTGGGGAAAAAACCTCGAAATATCTTTTTGTTCTACCTTTAGCGGTATCTTTAATCGTTACCGCCTCATGGGCTCAATTTCGACCGCTCGTTAACTTACTTCTGAAACGTAAACTCCTATTACCCATTAAATTCACGAGCAAGTATGTGGCATAACATTTGTTATTCCACGCAGTCCTTCTGAGCCTCGCCTTTTCTATAAGCTTATTATAGAAATGTGCGCAGGAATCTTTTGCAGTTAAAAAAACGATTGCGTATCTAAAACACTGGAGGCTTGAAGCAAATGAACCTGAAAGAAACGGATTTGCCGGGAATCGGTAAAAAATTCGTAGTTCAAACACGCAGTGGTGAAAAATTGACCATTATTATTCATGATGATGGACGTCGTGAAATGTACCATTATGACAATGATAATCCTGATGACAGCATCTCCATGATCAGCCTTGACGATGATGAAGCGAGATACGTGTCGGCAATTATCGGTGGAATTACGTATCAACCTACGGCTTTGGAGAATATCGAGGTCGCACTTGGGGGCCTTATTATTGAATGGTACAGACTTGAACCTAATTATAAAGCGATTGGTAAAACAATTGGTGAATTGCGCATACGTCAACGTTCCGGAGCAACAATTATTGCTGTAATTGAAAAAAATCACACAAAACATGTAAATCCAGGACCTGACTTAATGCTTACCGCCGGTGCTACAGTTGTCGTTATCGGAGAACGCCTACACCAACAACAGATTAGACAGATACTCTCGAATGGAAGTAGTGGTTGAATGGATCATATCGTGTTCGAGATCGGGCTCGCGTTGACCTTAATTGCTGCTTTGCCGGCCTGATCTCCGCGCACCATTTATATCGCTAAAGTGTTAGTAGATTTAAAACGGACAGCCAATCCGGAGACTGAAATGGTACTCGGGAAAGCCGCAGGCTTAATGCAAATTCTTCAGCCCTTTGCGGCGCTTTACGTACTCATTCTTGCTATCCTTGGACCTCTCTTGGCCAAAGAAAGCAAGCATGTTCTCAAAGTACTCGATAAAGTCTTTAAATTTGAAAAAAGGCATCTCCAACGACTTGCTCAAAATAAAATAGTATAGTTCAGGAGTAACTTCTTACCTAAGGTTTGGAAAAGGAGGAATGATCATTGAATCGCCGATCTAATTCCAAAGTCCTTAACGTCATAGGAGTTATTGCAGGAGCCCTGCTTGCTTCGATAGGCTTAGAGCTTTTTCTGATGCCACATGGCATTATTGTCGGGGGAATAACTGGACTTTCCGTATTGTTTGCCCTGACTACGGAAATGAAGCTTGGACTATTTTTGTTCTTGCTTAACCTGCCGTTGCTATTAATACAACGCAAAAATATTGATGCTTCCTTTGCCATCTTCACTATATTTGGACTACTCATATTTTCGCTGGGTACCATTTTTCTTCACCCCTATCCAGCTTTAACGAGTACTCCTCTTCCAGCTGCTCTGTTTGGGGGACTCTCTCTCGGACTTGGCATCGGATTGGCGCTTCGATTTGGAGGCGCGTTGGATACAGCGGAAAAGGTAGCAGAAACCTTTTGCTCTAAAAAGGGCCTATCGCCGGAAGGAATCATGTTGCTGCTTAATTGCTCCATCCTGATCGCCGCCGGATTTCATTTCGGTTTTGATCAAGCTGTCTATTCAGTGACAGCCTATATTCTTGCTTACGAATCGGTTAAGCTTCCACTGCGCGGCTTTAGATTCACTTTATCCGTCTCTATTAAAAGCCACGAATGTGCCCGTATTCAGGAAGCATTAGCCGTTTATCTGAACCGGAATGTCGCTATTCTAGAAAGTCCTGATTCCCAAAGTGGTTATCTTGGTGTCATGGAATGCAAATGCCATCGTTGGGAAGCATCGAGACTGATAGCGGTCATCAAAAATTGTGATCCGGACAGTGAAATTTCCTTTGACGTTTAACTTATGGAACTACAATAAAGATGGCCCTCTCCAATATGGAAGAGGGCCTTTCTTATCACTTGTGTAAGTTTCTAGTTCATAAACTGCACGTACTGCAGCATACGCTTCAACACGACTGCCGCTTCTGCACGGGTAGCTTGCGCTTGCGGTACAAATGAATTATCGGTCATTCCGTTCAGGATTGACGTATTTATGGACTGCGCTACAGCTTCCTTCGCCCAGCCGCTAATGGCTCCGCTATCCTTGAATCTGGCCAAATCCGCTTGATCCACCGTAACACTTTGCCCGGCTACATTCATCGCGCGTGATATCATGACAGCCATCTGTTCACGGGTGATGCCTGCGTTTGGTTGGAATGCTCCATTCTCGAAGCCCTCTACCATTCCTGCTTTACTGGCAGCCCCCACTGCTCCTGCAAACCAATCCGTTGACTTCACATCGGTGAACTGAACTTCATCCGTCTCTGACAAGCCCAACGCACGAGTAAGCATCGCAGCAAATTCCGCCCGTGTAATCTGGCTTTGCGGCTTAAAGTCGGTATCCGTAACCCCCTGAATCACGAGCTTGGATGCCATAAGCTCAACATCCGCTCTGGACCAATGATTGGTCAAATCGCTAAATGTTTTCGTATTTTCAACAATGGCATAGATGCTGTTGCCCGATCTCTTCAGCGTTGCGATGGTTTTTGCATCCTTCTTCGCAAAGAGCGCCGGCACAAACGTGATACTATTTGCTGTCGGATCAAATAGAATGGCTGTTGTCTTTCCGGTATCTGCCAGTCTATCAAGTTCAATCGTTCTGGAAATATATCTTTTCCCAAAATCATTAACTTTAATCTGTTTTCCGCCAGCCGATGCAATCACTTGGAAGTCATAAGCAGAAGCTACCAGCTTCATGCCGGATTGCTTCACTTTTGCTTCCAGTGCCGCTTGATGCGCTCCGCTAACTTGTTCAATAACTATGCTGATCTTTACATCACGGGAATCCGCCTCAAGCGCTTTGACTAAGGCCGGTATATTCAAGGTTTGCAGCGGTAGATCATAGGTCGTATTTCCATATACCATGCTCAAAACAAGAGACTGAGTTTCAGCTAACAGAGCAGAAAGTGAATCGGATGGAAGTTCTATTTTGCCAATCGGCTCCTTTCCTGTTAGCTCAATCACCAATCTCGGATTTGCAGCTCCCGAAGAAGTCTGGATTTTACCCAAAGCCTGAGTCAAGACCGCTCCTTCAAGCGCTGCTGTGGCAACGGATTTTCCGTCAGCCGTTTTCTCCACTGTCGGTTCAAGCGTCAGCACCGGATTTTTGTCATTTGCCGTTGGAGTGCTTGGATTAGTAGTGGAGCCTGCGCTTGAGGATTTACTCCCGCTGCTGGTACTTCCGGAATTATTACCGCTGTTTGTATTGCCTGAATTATTGCCGCCTGTGTTATCACCTTGGGATGAATCTCCTGCTACAGTTAACGATTTGGGATCTGTCATTGTCCATGTTGCTCCGGCATCTCCGGAAAATCTCATGGCATAATTCCAAACACCTGCTGAATTCGGAACAAAGCTGGCCCCATACATGTCATTTTTGCCACTATCCTTGGAATATGAGGCATCGACCCACGTATAGGAGGCTTGACCTTCCTTCTTGTAACCCAATTGTGCAAGAATGTGCACACCTCTGCCCACGTAATTGGTGACATTGGCCGCATTCACTTCCGCGAACACAGAGACAGTATCTCCAACCTTTTTCTTTTCCTCAAAGGCGCTTAGTTTGTCCACTTTATCAATCTGAATCTTTGGCAGCTCTTCAGCAGGAGTTCCCGTTCCCTTTGCCTTATCAATGGAGTATTGATCAAGCAGCTTGCCGTTCTTCTCCTGCATTGAAATTGTTAATTGATCCCCGTCCACATTAATATGAACATAGTTTGTATCTTCCGTATCATTCAAATAGTATGCGTTCCAAACCTGGCGAATCGGATCACTGTAATTTTTGTTCCCTGTTCGGCCAACCAGATAATAAACCGTTCCCTCCGCAGGGCTGTTTACAAAGTTATTGTTATTAATCGGGTATGATCTTGTAACTGTATGGTCGTGAGCACTGAATACAACATCTACCTTGTACTTGTCAAATACAGATTGAAATGCCTGCTTAATCGGTTCGGCGTCCTTATCTCTCGAAGCCCTGCTGTAATAAGATGCCTTATGGTACAGTACTACCTTCCATTTTTTCTCCGTGCTCTTCAAATCATTTTCCAGCCATTCTTTCTGTTCCTGTAAAATATCTCCCATCGGGTTAGGCAGGTTCACATTTGCTTCGGCCTGCTGTGAATTCAGGACAACAAAATGCACATCACCGTAATCAAAGGAATACACGGTTCCCTTCAAACGATCCGGACCGTTTTGCGGAAGATTGAACTGAGCAATATAATTATCCGCCAATTGATTCGCATTATACCCAGCATAGTATTCATGATTCCCGGTTGCAGACATTTGTGGAATTTTCTCGATTACGCCTTCCGCACCCTCAAACCACTTGTGCCAGTGAGCATAACTGGAATCCAATTCCACAAGATCTCCAAGATTCATAAAAAATTTTGCGTCAGGATGAGTTTGATATGCAGTATTGACTGTTTCTCCCCACTTGGCATAGTCACTTTCTTCCTGTCTGCCGCTTTGGCTGTCACCAAAAACAAAAAATGAAAAAGGAGCCGTTGCCTCCGATTCTGTCGTAAATGTAAAAATATCGCTCCACTGTGTTCCATTTCCTACCCGATACACGTAAGTTGTTCCCGGCTCCAATTCGGTTAATGTAACTGTATGCATCATATCTGCATGGAAGGGTTTGGTAACCGCTGCAATGGATCGAGATTCACCGGGAAATGTCCCCTCTTCTACCTGCTTGGCAAATTGTACAACTCCATCCGATATATCATTCGTCGTCTTCCAAGTAATCGTCTGTGTTGTTTTTGGATCCTGTGACCAAGTTAACGTAACATCATATGGCTTCTTGATTGTAATATCGTCATAAAATTTATTCACTTTATAACCAAGCAGCCTGTTTTCCCACGTAGCACCATTGTTTAAAGAAAATCTCATAGCATAATACCATTTACCGGCACGATCCGGCGTAAAGTTCGCCTTGTAGCGATCTTTACTGCCCACTTCATCCAGATATTCCGCGTCTACCCATACATAATCTGTATCATTCTCGATTTTGTACCCAAGCTGCGCCTTTATGTTTTTGCCTTGACCAGGTTCATCTGTGATGCCTTCCACATAAATTTCCCCCAAAATATCCGGGGTTGGGTTGCCAATCATCAGTCTATCGTTTAAATCCGTTAGATTTTCTAATGAATTGATCGTTAATGGCGTTAACTCATCCTCCGATCCCACAACTTTCAGAGTGCTTTCTCCGGAGGACACCCAAGTATTCCCTCCATCGCCCGATACTCTCATCGTATATTTCCAAATCCCCACTTGATCCGGTGTAAAATTGGCCTTATAACGATCATTATTACCCGTTGCTCCTGCATAAACGGCATCCGACCAGGCAAAGTCATGTTCGCCTTCAGCAAGCTTATACCCCAGTTGAACTTTAAGATTGGCGATTTGATCTGTTTTTCCAGTCACATTATCAATCCAAATCTCTGCATAAATGCTGCGAGTCGGCACATTAATCAATTGAGTGCTAGTCACTTTGCTGAGATTGCCTGTCCATCCTATCGCGTATACAACATCTGTTATAGACTCAATGCTGTCATCCCCGATCTTCGTCTCGGTATGTAAGGCAACCGCAGGATCGGTATTAACCGTGTCCGCGGTTACAGCAATCGGCAAAATAGCTGCCCACATTGCTTGCATCATTAGTGCAAACGTTAGCACTAATAAACAAATTTTTTTCTTTCCCGTTGTCATCTAATCACTCCTATCTTCTATCTTGTTATATTCTATTAGAGAATTATTAAGTCTACGCTATTAATGTGTTACTTTTATGTTAAACGAGTTTCTAAACGGAAAAGGATCATCCCCGTTGCTTGCTTGAAAGCCAGGGATGATCCTTTTACCTATATCAATATTCAACTTTGTTGTTTGACGTTCTCCAGGCATCAAATGGTAGTGAATGCTTGGTTGTTTTGATTTGCTTCATGGGGATGGATCGCTGATCCATAGGCAAATCAATTTGTTTGTATATAAATTGATCATCAAATCCAACCTGAGCAGCATCCTCTTTGGAACTGGCAAAATACACAGCGTCCGGACGTGACCAATAGATGGCTCCAATGCACATAGGACAAGGTTCGCAGCTCGTATAAATCGTACATCCCTTGAGCTGAAAGTCATTTAAGTGCCGGCAGGCTTCACGTATCGCTTGCACCTCAGCATGAGCTGTAGGATCATTTAACGAGGTGACCATGTTTCTTCCCGTTCCGATCACCTTGTCTTCCTTCACTACAATTGCTCCAAAGGGACCGCCAATGGCTTGAAGAACATTTTCATATGCCACATGGATCGCCTTATCCATCCAATATTCATCGTTGAATTTTTTCATAGGGTTCCTCCTTATGACCACTTTACTGTATATTTGGTAATAAAATGATTAACAGGATCATTATAGCAGTCATAGAGAGAACAGACTATTACTGTTCATCTAGTATTTTTTAAAACCTGACCTCATATTCGCAATGCTCATCCCCATTAACATTACATTTTGTTTCTTTAACACTGACCCTCTTATTCCAAATTTTACTTAGGGCTCCTTCCATAATAGCCCCCTCCAAATCACATACCATGCTGCCTTCAATTTCAGGAAGTCCTTCACCTTTTAGTGGAAGTCCCTGATACATCCCAATCAGCCGAATTGCTCTATATAGCTCTAACGGAACGGAATTTCCCAATTTGGCCCTTGATATTTTTGTTAGATCCTCAAAAGCAAAATCCTTCGTTGATTTCTTTGTCGTCATCAACACTCACCCCATCCATATGTACTTGATCAAAATAGTATAATCTACCACTAGTATATTGAATTAGTAATCTGAACTTGTGACTTGCGACACACCAGGAGAATATAAAGCGTATGATAATGACAAGGAGCTCATTTTATGAAAAAATATATGTAGTTACTCATCTTGAAAGGAGTCACAATAATGATCAAAATAGAAATAACTCCGTTAGCCACACAGAGAATTCAGGAAAGCCTCGGTGATAAGCCTGGCATCATAAAGCTCATATATGATACAGAAGGCTGTGGCTGCGATGGGATTAACCGATTGCTGATTCAGCACGAGAGCGGACAATTTGACACTCCAATCGATGCCCCTCCTTTCACTTTTGTAGTCGATCAGCAGCATCAAATTTTTTATGAGGATATGCTCAGACTGGATGCAGAAGCGAACTATCCCGTTTTTAAGCTGAGCAGCGACTCTTCTACCTATAGTACTAACGTCAGTATCCAGGACTTGCGTTAAACAGCCTATTTATCTAAAGAAGCCCTTGATTCTCCCACCAATGAGAGAACAGGGCTTCTTTAATGTTGTCCAGAACGTGAAGAAGCCGAGTGTCAAAATTTTTTCGAGCAGCTGATTGTTATTTGTAATATTTACGATTAAAATAAGCATAGATATATTTATCATTTTTTTCTTAAGGAGTTTATTTACATAATGGCAGCTCTTTCCCTGGATTACTCAGCTAATTTGCTTACTTTCAAAACGATGTTCATCAGTATTTTTCTTGAAGCCCTGCCCTTTATTCTTATGGGCGTGTTCTTCTCCGCTCTGCTGCAAATGTTTGTATCTGAACAGCTTATAGCACGTATTATACCCAAAAACCCCATATTAGGTATGCTTTGCGCTAGTCTGCTCGGAATCATTTTTCCTATTTGCGAATGTGGAATGATTCCAGTGATCCGTCGCCTAATTTCAAAAGGAATGCCTGTTTACATTGCAGTGATCTTTATACTGAGTGGACCGATTTTAAATCCTATCGTATTTTTTGCCACCTATACTGCCTTTCGTAGTCGACCTGAAGTAATTTATTCCAGAATGGGCTTGGCTTTGATAGCTTCTCTAGTTATAGGAATGCTTGTATACCGGTTTATTCGTTACAACCCTCTACGCCTAAGTGCAGAGACTATGTATGGTGATCAGAATGTTGAAACCACGCATCAAAGGGTTGGAGAGAGATTTACTAGTTTCTTTATGCATATGATTAATGAATTTTTTGAGATGAGTAAGTATTTGATTTTTGGTGCATTCGTTACAGCCTTGATTCATACCTTCGTCAATACTAGCCAATTGCTGGCTTACGGCCAAGGTACGATTAATTCTCACTTGTTCATGGCGGGCTTTGCCTATGTGCTCTCGATCTGTTCCACTTCAGATGCTTTCGTTGCTTCTTCCTTTGTTAACACCTTCTCTACAGGATCTTTAATTACTTTCCTTGTGTTAGGTCCAATGCTTGATTTTAAAAGTACTTTAATGCTTCTTTCTGTTTTCAAAACGAAGTTTGTCATCCGCTTGAGTACGATGATCATAATCACAGTGCTTGTGCTTAGTATCGGGCTGGATTTTTTATTTTAAGAGCAATTCACAACAACCTAAACCTATAGGCAGGTGCAAAATATCATGCGAAAGCAACGTTACCTCATGGCTTTTCACTATACACTAAGAACGATCATTCTCTTGGGGATATCGGGATACATTGTGTATCTGGTAGAGACGAATACTTTGCAATTATACATTGGCTGGCGCATTATGCCTTTGGTCAAATGGTCAGCTGTTCTTATCTATCCACTTGCCGTCATTCAGGCAGTTATTGCTTATCGCCATTTTAAGGGAGATATGAAAGCCTGTGATTGTTGCACTCCTCCCCCATCTAAATCATGGTGGCGCAATGGGCTCGTATATAGCTTGTTGATGCTTCCACTACTGTTGGGATTTCTGTTGCCTTCAACTGTACTCGGTGGATCTTTTGCCAATACAAAAGGAATAACTTTAAACTCGGTGTTTGCAAATCGGAATAATCCCATCGCTAAGACTGAATCTGATTTAACTGTCTCGGATGACTCTATCGATCACTTATTGCCTCCATCAGATCCAACGCCAGAGCAACTGAACCAAATGTTCTATACAGAGGATCAATTTGAAACTGATTTAGCTGAGCTCGGCAAACGGTTATATGTCCTTCCAGTTATTAAGGTAAAACCAGAAATTTATATGGAGGTTCTATCCTCGATAGTAGTATTTATAGATCATTTTGTCGGAAAAGAAATAGAGATTAGCGGCTTCGCATATCGTGAACCAGACATGACTGACAATCAACTAGTCATCGGACGAATCGCCGTTCAATGCTGTACAGCAGATGCTGCGCCTTATGGTGTTCTAACTGAGTTTGATGAAGCCCCGGAATTTCCGGATGATACTTGGCTTTCCGTTCGAGGCACTATCGGCTATACCGAATATAAGGGCAACAAAATTTTGAAAATCGATGTTACTGAATCCAGCATCATGAAAGCTCCGGACAACCCATATATATATCCTAACTTTAGTTTTCTGGATGAGAACGTAGAGTAGATAAAAGGAGTGGTTCAATGAAAACACCAGTTATCGTCATTAGCGGCTTTCTCGGAAGTGGCAAAACTACGTTACTTCTCAAATTAATACAAGAGGTTCATAGACGTGGAATCAAACCAGCAATTCTTATGAATGAGCTGGGTCGCCAGGATGTGGATGGCCATATTTTATCCCAAGCAACGGATGGCCTTATTATGGAGAAATTGCTGGACGGCTGTATTTGCTGCAGCAAAAAAAGCGAAATTTCTAATGCTATCACAACGCTGCTATCACAGTCTCCTGATGTTATATTGATTGAATTAACAGGTGTGGCGAATCCTGAGGAGGTTGTTGACGAGATGGCAGAGCCTGGATTACTTAACGAGGTCTTCTTGCAGAGAATTATTACTGTCATTGACGCAGAAAATGTACTTGAGTACAACAGCATCTTCTCCTCAGACAAACAGCTTGTACATACGCTGCGCCGTCAGATCGAAGTAGCAGACATTGTTATCGTCAACAAAAGAGATCTCATCAACGATTCTCATTTATCCAAAGTAGTGAAGCTGGTTGAGAAGCATAACGACAAAGCCCGAATATTCACTACGATTCAAACACAAGTAGATTTTATTCCCTTGCTTGATGGCTTACAGCCATTAAATCTTCCAGCTAAAAAATCTTCACCATTCAACATGTTATCGAGGCACTCACACCATAATGATGGACATAAACAAAATCACACTTCATTTTCCAGAATTCAGACCGTATACATTCCCTTGCAACAAAATATGCCCCTCTCCCTACGAAAGATAGAGAAGTTTCTAAAAAGCTGGGGAAATCAGATTCTTCGTGCTAAAGGGTACGTCTCTGTTAACTCTTCGTCTGAAATCTTATTGATCCAGTTTGCTGGCAAGCAAATCCAATGGGAACCTTCAAGCTATAAAGGTCCCCAATATATCGTCATCATAGGATTTAATCTCGATAGTGTCACGCTAATGGAGGCATGGGGCTAAAATACCTGCATATAACTCTCTGCATCCAGCAATTCAAATTGATTTTTGGAAAAGCGAATATATCCCTCCTGTGCCATCCGCTGCAGTTCACGCGATAAGGCACTGCGATCAACGGTCAAATAGTCTGCGAGATCGCTGCGGGAGAACGGAATTTCAAACACTGTGGCATTGTTTTTTTGGGCCTGCAGACTAAGATAGTGAAGGATTCTGGCACGCAGTGACTTATGGGATACCAGATCCAGCTTTTGATAAATAGAGCGGTTATTCTCCAGCAATAAAGCTAATATATTTTCGATGATGCGCCCTCGCAGATGGCAGGTTTTCTGTCCGGGCCGCACAATTTTATTAATTTTAATAAACAATATTTTGCATTCCACGCCGGCAACGGCCTCATAGTTGCTACGCTCCCGCGCCAGACGAAGTGCAGTCTCTCCCAAAATTCCGCCTTCACCCAGCTCCGAAAATATAAATCTCATTCCGGAGATGTTCTCCTTGCACAGCAGCACTTGTCCATGCAAAATAATCCCTACCTCATCCAGAACATCATCTGTTCTGAAAATAACCTCCTTCTTTGCAAAATCCTTAATTGTACCATCCAGGCAACTCAGAGCCTGCTGCACCTCATTTTCAGTAAAGCCTGTAAATAAAATGGTGTTGCTAATCGTTTTTAAATAATTTTGCATTATTATTCGCCTCCTGTTGCCATGGCAACAGAGTTATGTTAAATACTCTGCTACAATTCAATAAATGAGAACGATTCTCACTTGATTTCATTATACCAAATGAAGTAAATCATTCAACATCTACCGGGAGTGAAAAGCATGAATGAAATTACAACAGGTTCCGTTTTTTATTTGAAAGATCTAGTTAATGTGAGAGCTGGACGAATTACAAGCAGAAACCTGTTACTTCCCATCACTCCCACTTTTGCAGCAATCGGGCAAAAATGGGTGCTATATGCCCTGGACCAACAGGAGACGATCAGTTCCGAAACTTCGCCGGGAACTAAATTTATCCATGTTTTGGAGGGAGAACTGCATATGATGGTGTCTCAACAGCACTGCCACCTGACAGCAGGAGCATCAATAATTGTTCCTCCAAACACATGGCACGATTTCACGGCAAAAGACAGCTGCAAATTTTTGCAGATTACTGAATAACTAAGGAGGTATCCCCCTATGAAGCAAGGTGAATTTATTAAAAAGCTGCCCGTATCAGCAGTTATTGATTTGAAAGATATTATTACAGTAGAAGATCAACAGGTGTCCAGCCTGACACTGGTGCAGCGCCCAAACCTCGCCATGACTCTGTTGTCTCTGGACAAAGGTACATCCATTGGCGGACACTCCTCACCGGGTGATGCTATGGTAAATGTGCTGTCAGGTCAGACGGAGATTACGATTGGGGATGACAAATATACTGTACATGCCGGTGAGAGTATTGTTATGCCCGCCAACGTGCCTCATGCCCTCTACGCGACAGAAGCATTCCAGATGCTTCTAGTAGTGGTCAAACCAAACCCGTAAAGGAGAGATTCGATATGAAAAAGGAAGTAGGTCATAATTTTCTCGCCAAGCTGGGAAAAAAGAGATTACGTCCCGGCGGAGTTGTTGCCACGAACTGGCTCATTCAGCAAGCTAATCTGGTCAAAGACAGCCAAGTGCTGGAGGTAGCCTGCAATATGTGTACAACGTCGATTCAACTGGCACAGCAATACCAATGCCAAATTACTGGTATCGATATGGACGCGAGGGCGTTGGAGAAGGCAAAACAAAATATCAGGGACGCCAATCTAGAAGCCTTTATCCAGGTGCAGCAAGCTAATGCCATGAAGCTGCCATTTGAGAATGAAAGCTTCGACGTCATTATTAATGAGGCGATGCTGACGATGTTGAACCCGACTGCCAAAAGTAAAGCAGTTGCCGAATATTATCGGGTGCTGAAGCCTGGCGGGCTTTTGCTGACGCATGACATTACATTTACGAAGGAGCATATGACAGAACTGCTGGCCGATTTGCGTCAAACGATCCATATTCAGGTTGAACCTTTGCCGAGGACCCAATGGGAGCAGTTGTTTTATGGAGCAGGTTTTGCGAAGGTGAGTCACATTTCAGGAGCTATGTCACTCATGAAACCGACAGGGCTGATTCGTGATGAAGGGCTTATTGGTGCCATACGAATTGTAAGAAACGGCTTGAAGAAAGAGAATCGGACACAATTCAAGAAGATGTTTTCCTTTTTCAATACATCCGGAAAAGACCTTCAGTATATTGCTGTATGCAGCCGTAAAAATGATTAGCTCTATCGATAGTTTTTTATAATCGACACCGGGAACCCCAATTTATTCGTTGAGATTCCCAGTGTTATTTTCTTTTTTACCACCTAATAGCTCTAACAGCGTTTCAGGCAATAAAAACTGCTGATTGTTAATAACAAGTTTTCGAATATCTATATCAAAATCGTCCTCTCCCTGCATATGTTTAATTTCATCTATTTCGCGATGTAGATCTCCCATTTGCAGATCGAGGGAATGTGCAGACTCAGCTGCGTTTTTCAATTCCTTAAGTAATTGCTCCGGTACAGTCTGCCTGTATTTATAAAAGATCTTATGCTCCAGACTTGCCCAAAAATCCATAGCAATCGTTCTAATTTGAATTTCTACACACACCTTCTCTACACTGTCAGACATAAAGACCGGTACATTAACCAGCATATGTAGGCTGCGATATCCGTTAGGTTTTGGCGATTCAATATAATCCTTAATTTCCAAAACTTCAAGATCATTTTGCTTCATTAGCATTTCCTGTACTTTATAAATATCCGGTATAAAGGAACAGGTAATACGCAAGCCTGCAATGTCTTTGATATTCTCCTTAATTGTAGAAAAAGAAAGATCCAGATTTTTGCGTATCATTTTCTCAAGAATACTCTCCGGTGTCTTGATGCGCGATTTCGTATGTTCAATTGGACTATAATCGTGTAAAGCCTGAAATTCTTGTTTCAAAATATTTATCTTAGTCTCGATTTCATCGAGTGCACATCGATATAAAAGCAGCAGCTTTGTCAACTCATATTTCATTTGTTTCAATTGTTCAATACGTAACTCTGAACCCATGATAAATCTCCTCCACGTATAACGATGATCGTATGTAATATTTTCTGATATTATATATGATAGAGCTTTCTGGTTTACGAAGCAAATGGACGGTATCCTTAATAGTTAGATAAAAAAAGAGACTAAACTGCTGTTATCAGCAATTTAATCCCCTTTTCTATTCTCAACAAAGGTTTCTTCAAAGCTAACATTTTCGAATTTTAGGGATAAGTGTGAAATTACTATATAGCATTAAAAACAACATAAATTCTCGTTTATCAAAAGCTCCATTTTTTATAATAATCTCCTGTTTTTTACCGCCCAGTTTGATACAATATCCTGTTTCTTCATATCCATTATTGGTATAAAATTTTTTACGTCTTAATCTTTGTTCAATGTCATCTGCATCTTGGTTGCATGGTTCAATGGATACAATTATTTTATTATTGGCATGGATTGACTGAATTTCATCCAATATGCGGCTACCATAACCTTTTGAGCGAAGATTTTCAGCAACTGAAAAAAACATTACAAATGTTAGTTTTCTAATCGTTGCCATATAAACAAAGCCACATAATGTATCTCGGTCGTAAAAAGATAGAAATTCGGTATTCCATAAATAAGACATCATAAGCATCATACCAAAAGGCATTCTATCTTCTTTAGGAAAAGAAGCTGTATAAATATTCTTTACTTCTTGTTTCCTTTTGCTATTTGCAACTTTTTCAACTCTTAAATCCATATCTCTATCATCACCGCCAAAAAGCATTCGCACATGAAGCAAAGAGTTCCACAATTTACAAATATATCAATAGCACTTGAATAATTATATCACGTTTTCAAAACTAAAAAAAGATATACCATCACCTTTTGGTGGGGGAATCTTATATCCTTTTAAGCGATAACTTTCATGCTACGAAAAAAGCCAACCCACAAGGGTTGGCTTTTTTCTTGATGCCGGTGAAGGGACTCGAACTCCCACGGTTTCCCTCACGATTTTGAGTCGCATATGCTATTCGGAAGATAGCATCCCTCTCCAGCACATCTTTAGCTATTATGGGATTGGCTCGAGGCTACTGCTTGATTAAACTTGTCCAGCAGTTCGGACAGTCCCTCTTCGGCAATCGCTCCGTGTGAGAAAGACATCAATGTCCGTACCGGCATATATCGAAGCATGGCCGCCATCATGTCAGACGATACCGCCTCAGACGGTCCGACGTTCCATGTCATCTGCTGCAGTTGTTGTAAAATGGGAGCGGTTTTTGGATTAGCCATCAGTTCGCCCAGCGTCGTGTTCCGGTGGAAGGTCGGGACGATCTCTTGTGTCGATCGAACCTTCACTATGTCCCGAAGTACAATTTCTCGCGAGGAACAGCCAACCAACAGTTCAAATTCTCCCGATTCCACATGCCAGTCTTTCAAATCGATATTATAATATGCAAAGCTGCGGCGATCCAATATGAATGTTAAGGTTTTCGTTTCACCAGGCTCAAGCTCTACCTTGGCAAAGCCTCTCAGCTCTTTTTCGGGGCGAATGACACTGGACTCCACATCATGAACGTATAACTGAACGATCTCCTTTCCGGACCGGGTTCCTGTGTTTTTCACATCGACATCTACTCGCAGCGTATCCTTATCTGTAATCTCCAGGGATTCCAGCTTAAGTTTGCTGTATTCAAAGGTTGTATAGCTCAAGCCGTAACCGAACGGAAACAGCGGCTCAATCTCCTTGGCGTCATAATAACGATAACCAACGAATAAACCTTCCCGATATTCCACTACATCCCCTTCCCCAGGGAAGTAGGGATGAGATGGATTATGCTTCACATGCTTCGGAAATGTCTCTGCCAGCTTTCCACTTGGATTAGCGTCCCCAAACAACAGGTCGGCAATGGCTCCGCCTAGCGCCTGTCCACCCAGGTAAGCCTCCAGCACCCCCTTCACACGCCCGAGCCAAGGCATAACCACCGGGGCTCCATTGCTTAACACCACTACGATATTCGGCTGAACGGATGAAACTTGTTCGATTAAGTGGCATTGATTCGCCGGCAATTCCAGATGCGTCCGATCGTAACCCTCCGACTCATATCGTTCGGGCAAGCCGACGAACAGAATAGCGGTATCGGCTTCACCCGCGATACGCTTCGCTTCATCCAATAAAGTCGTATCATTCTCGTCGCTGTCCAGATCGTAACCCTGCGTGTAAACGATCTCAGCACCGCCGTCTGCCGATTTTTTAATTTCCTCTCGGATACTGTCCAGTTTTGTAGGATTCACATGAGAGCTTCCGCCGCCTTGATAGCGCACACGCTCTGCCAAAGCTCCAATCACCGCAATTTTCCCCGTCTTTGCCAAAGGCAGCAGCTTGTCTTCGTTCTTTAACAACACCATCGTTTCCCGCGCGACCTCTCTAGCCAACCGATGATGTGCCTCTTTATCGTATGAAGCACCGGTTTGCTTTTGGTCGACAGCCTTGAAGATGACGGTCAGGAGCCGTTCCACCGATCGATTCAAGACCTCTTCGGATAGTTCACCGCTATGCACCGCAGATACGATCTTCTTCTGACTGAGTCCATGATTCGACGGCATCTCAAGCTCCATGCCTGCGGCTACGCTTGCAACTGCTTCATTCACTGCCCCCCAGTCCGATACAACAATACCTTCATGACCCCACTCTTCCTTTAAGATGGATGTCAGAAGCGTCTCGTTCTCTGAACAGTATGCTCCGTTCAACCGATTATAGGCCGACATAACCGTCCAGGGCTGCGCCTTCTTCACGGCGATTTCAAATCCGGTCAAATAGGTTTCCCGCAGCGTGCGTTCATCTACGATCACATTTGTCGTCATGCGGCGATGCTCCTGATTATTTACTGCAAAATGCTTGACTGACGAGCCGACTCCCTGACTCTGCACACCGTCGATATGCGATGCTGCCAGTTCCCCGGTCAGATACGGATCTTCAGAAAAGTACTCGAAGTTCCTGCCGCACAGCGGTGAGCGTTTGATATTCGCTCCAGGCCCCAGCAAAATCGAGACTCCTTCCGTTTGGGCTTCTTTCCCTAAAGCTTCGCCAACATTGCGAATCAAGTCCCGGTTCCAGGAGCTTGCCAATCCAGCCGCAGAGGGGTAACAGGTTGACGGGGTGCTTTCGTTCAATCCGAGATGGTCCGCCTCCCCTGTCTGTTTTCGAACGCCATGCGGTCCGTCCGTCATCAAAATCGAAGGAATACCGACACGCTCGACTGCCTTCGTCGTCCAAAACGTATCGCCGGAGCAAAGTCCGGCTTTCTCTTCAAGCGTCAGCTGTGTGACCATTTCACGGATATTTCTCGACATACACTTCTCCTCAGTTCCCATAAATTTTATTTGAAATTAGACCTATGCCCTCTTTAAAACAATTTTGAGAAGGTACCACACGTTTTTCTCTAACCGGGCTTGGTCGATTTTTCCTTCCTTCACTCCATTAACGATGGGGAGAACATACGTATCGTCATTCGTTCCAGGCGTAAGCCAACAATTCCCCGCCTGTACAGCTTCAACGATATCCACCGTCTCGTACGAGCCCCAATCCGTCATGACATACCCGCTGAAGCCCAGTTCCTCCCTGAACACACCCTGGATCATCTCTTCGTCGGCCGCAGCAAACACACCGTTCACAGCATTGTACCCCGTCATAATGGAATCTGGCTGATGCACCTCCATCGCCACCTCGAACGCTTTCATATATATTTCCCGCAACGTCCGCTCCGTCATCAAGCTATGATTACGATTGCGAGCCGTTTCGCAGTTGTTCGCAATAACGTGCTTCAAGCAACTGGACACTCCATTGTCCTCCAGACCTTTGCTAAAATAACCGGCCATCATGCCAGTAAGATACGGGTCCTCGGAGAAATACTCGGGATGACGACCGTTAAGCGGATTCCGGTGAATATTCATACCGGGAGCAAGAATCATATGAACATCATTTTCTTTGGCCTCCTCGGCAATGACTCTGGCTACCTCATAAGATAATTTCGTATTCCAGGAAGAGCATACAACGGTGCTGGACGGCATGCCTATGTTCGGCTTTCTTAGATTCACCCCGCTGTTGCCGTCGGCAACGACAAAAGGCTTCATATCGTATTGGTTCAGCAAATACACTCTTCCCGCTTCGCCCTTCTCATGCATGCCCCAGCCGCTGGACCCGCATACGGACAACCGTGCCAACTCCTCAATGGAAAGCTGCTTTACAAAGCTGTCCAGCAGCTCAGGCCGCTCCATCACATCCGTAAATTTAACTAATTTGTTCGGTATTTTTTCCGAAACATGCCATTGTTCCTGATTTTTTTGACGTCTGGCCTTCGGTGCAAGCTCTGTCGCTTCCAGCTTCAATCCGGAAAGCTCACCTCTTGGATAGGTTCCCTCAGGATCAAGCTTGGAGAGCGTACGAATAGGCACAGGAGGAACCATGCGGTTAACAACCTTCTGAATCGTAAGGCTTTCAGCAAGCTTGAAGCTTCCAGCTTCTTCGAGATGCTTCACCGACGTGCCCACCCAAAGGATATAAGTGCCTGGCTCCATCAGCCATGATGCCGTATCGGAGTCGTAGGAGGCATATCGTTCGATGGGAATATGAAGATCAATCTCCTGCAATTCACCAGATTGCAAGGTTTCCGTTTTTGCGAAAGCGATCAGCTTTCGGGATGATTTTTCCAGCTTGCCGTCAGGCTCCTCGGAATATACCTGGACAACCTCTTTCCCTGCGGTTTTCCCTGTATTTTTAATCTGGAGCTTTAGGATTGTCCCCTCAGCTCCGTGTGTAAAGTCAGTGATGCAGATTCCGAAGGTTGTATAACTTAACCCGAATCCAAAGGGATAGGCCACTTCTTTACGAAACGTCTCGAAGTAACGGTAACCCACATAAATACCCTCTTCATAATACGTATCTACAAAATAAGTCGAGCTGCTGTCCAGCTTCGGCTTCCCCTCTGCAGTATCGTAAAAGTTTTTGCTTGCCGGATGATCATAATAGTCATAGCTCCATGTATCAGGCAGCTTGGCCGAAGGGTTAACCCTGCCGTCAAGAATTTCTACCAGAGCCAGCCCGCCGAGCATCCCGGCAAATCCACAATTAATCACAGCTTTTATGTTATATTTCTCTGCCCAGGTCATATCAATCGGATATCCTGAATTGACAATGGCAATGGTCTGCTCAAAGGTTTCAGATACCTCACGAATCATGGCATCCTCCTCTGCAGACAAGTAATACTCTCCCTTGATGGCACTATTGTCTAAATTTTCGCCAGATGCCCTGGAGATTACAATCAGAGCGATTTTTGATTTCCGGCAGGCTTCCTCAAGGCTCGGTCGTTCAGGTACGGCTTCCTCTCCTTGTATATATAGCGCTTTAACTTCGGGGTTTACCGTGAACTCGCTGTGCTCCTTGATGGCCTGCATCAAGGTGATTTGGTAGCGGGGGTTGATTTTTCCTGCGCCCACCGCACCCGTGCGAAATTCAAACTGACCTTTGCCAAAAATATTTAAAACCTCATCCTTCTTCAGCGGAAGGATGCTGTCCTTATTTTTAAGCAGCACAATTCCCTCTCTGGCAGCCTCCAACGCAATCAGATCATGCGCTTCATACCCGGGCACGGGTTCTTTGCGAGGAAGAGTCGTAACCGTGAGCTCTTGCGGTTCCATCATGACTCCGTTCATATCGATAAATCCCTCGATACGAACCTTATACGATTTTCCGTATTCCGTCATGATTCGGCGAACCGGCAATCCCATGAACTGTCTATTGTTGTGTTGCGTGAACGTATGAAACCAGACCCTGTCTATTTCGATACCATTTACGGTTACTTCCCCCTGTATGTTCTCATTGATCCTCTTGCTTAGCGGAAGCACTACGCTTCCCGCAAAGCTGCGGTCGAACATAGAAAACTGTCCGTCAACTTCATCAATATCAAAGAAAACGTCGCCGTGTGTAATTACAACGCAAACCTCATTCTCCATCCGGATCTCCTCCTTATACAGAAAAATATAGCTATCATTAATAAATCGACTTAAGATGCAGATCACGAATTTGAAACGGCCTTGGTATTTTCACCAAGACCGTTGAACAAATAACCGGCTACCGCATTATTTAACGGAATCGTACCATTCGTTAACTTCCTTGGTGATATCATCTCCACCGGAAGATTTCCATTTATCAACAAATGCATCAAAATCATCCAACGGCTGCTTGCCGTAGAGAATTTCCGTATACGTATCCATTTGCAGCTTCTTAAGCAATTCGTTTCTGGATAACATCGTACTTGTAGTTGGACCACGGAAGTAATTCGGTACATCGGAGCTTGTCTGTTCGGAAATAACCAGCAACGCCTTTCTCATCGTCATATCCAATGGGGTGATCTCTCCTGTGACGATCCCGAAATTGGCCATAGCTGCACGATCATTATCGGTAAGCTCTTCCCCTTTTGCCAGCTTAAAATCTACCTCCAGCTTTTTAGAAGGATACATAGAATACCCGCCCGTTAGCGTATATTTGTCCGTACCTATCTTTCCACCCGGTATATCCGCAGTATCAGTTAACACTTTTCCATCCTTGATCACATAGTCATAGCCATCCTGATAGCCTTTGAAGATAAAAGGGTCGTTGCTTTCATAAGCAGAAAACATCTTATTCTGGTAGTGGAAAAATGCTTGCAGCGCTTCATTCGAAATATCCTTATTAAACAAGATGACGCCGCTGTAAGGATCTTTGACACTTCGCATGCTCTCACCGTTGACTCCTTGAGGAATCGGATACGGAGTAAACATGGCGTCAGGATTCGATGCCAGCCCGAGTGCCCCCGGGTAGGTCATAAACCAGCTCTGACCGCCGATAATTCCAACCTTGCCCGCCGCGACCAATTCTACCATTTTGTTAATGTCGTGCAGTGCAACATCGTTGGCAATATACCCCTTGTCCTTCCATTCCTTAAGCTTTCCAAGCGCCGTTTTTGCACCGGGCTGAATGGACCCGTATTGAAGCTTGCCATCTTCTCCCGGATACCATCGCTCGGGAATCGCTCCGAACATTCCGTAAATCCATGATGCATCACCGATTAAATAGTCGGAAATTTTATCTTTCATACCAAACGCCAGCGCTACCGTATCCTTCTTGGCATTGCCATCAGGGTCCTGATTCGCAAATGCTTCCATGACCCGTTCCAATTCCTCCACTGTCGTCGGAGCCTTCAGGTTGAGCTTGTCCAGCCAGTCTTGACGAATCCACATGGCCGGTTGGCTGCCCATTGAATTATCTATAATCGGAATACCGTATTTCTCTCCCTCTCTGATAAACGGCTGCCATGCGACTTCCGCATCAGCCATCGCTGCCTTCCATACTGGAGAAGCATATTGCTCAAAAGCCTTCCCGGCATTTAATACCTTACCTGACTCAATAAACATATTCGCAATCGTAGTATCGTAAACTACAAATACATCCGGCAGCTTGTCGCCCGAAGAAAGCATCAGCTTTAACTTCGTATTATACGATCCGTCAGCCAATGGAGAGCTCCACAAGGTTTCGATATTTACTCCAAGTGTGTCGCGCGCCCAACGAGTGTGTACGTTATCGGACAAGCTCTCCCCTTCTCTGAATTTTAAGGTCGGATCCTCTCCCTTGATCGTCGTTATTGTTACTGCAGGTTCAAGCTTGCCGTCAACAACATTCACCGTCTGTCCACCAGCGCTCTTGGAGCCTGTATCGTCCGCCTTGCCGCCGCAAGCCGACAGCGTTCCTGATAAAAGTACTACTAGTAGCAATAGAGCTGTCATCTTTCTTTTCTTATTCATATCGAGCCCCCATAGTCATATTTCATTTAACATCTTTATTATAAAACGACTTCCCCTCAGCCGAGATAACGCTTTCTTAACTTCGGATAACGCAATCTAAACATGAACGTTCTCTTACTCCAATCGAAAATCAGCCTCCTGAACCTCCCTTGAATTCGAACCGACATAGACTTTAAAATCACCGGTTTCTGCTTTGAAGGTTAGATCTGCTGCGTAATATTTCAGTTCCTCTTCTGTAATCGAAAATTGAATTTCTTTACTTTCTCCCGGGGATAAGCGAACCTTCTTGAAGCCCTTCAGTTCCTTGAGAGGACGTACGACGCTGCCATTTAGATCTTGAATGTAAAGCTGAACAATTTCTTCTCCCTCGATACGCCCCGTATTCGTAACCGTTACCTTAACTGTAACGCTGTCAGACCGCGTCATTACTTGCTTATCCACTTCTATCTCCGAATACTCATACGTCGTATAGCTTAAGCCAAAGCCGAACGGATATAACGGTTCGTTTGGACCGTCCAAATATCTGGAACTGTACTGCTTATCTTTCGACTCCGGCCTTCCCGTGTTGAAATGATTATAATAAACCGGAATCTGACCTTCCTTTATCGGAAAGCTCATCGTGAGTTTCCCCGAAGGATTGTATGCTCCGAACAATACGTCTGCAATAGCATGTCCAGCTTGAGAGCCCAAAAACCAGGTTTCGACGATGGCATTGACACGGGATTCGAACCAATCCAAAATCAAGGGACGCCCGTTTGTTAAAACCAAAACCGTAGGCTTTCCGAGCTGCATGATCGTTTTTGCCAGCTCTAGTTGGATTTCCGGGAGCCTAATATCCATACGGGAGGAAGCCTCTCCGCTCATATGGCTGTTTTCTCCCAATGCTAAAATGACTACATCAGCTTCTTCAGCAGTCCGCAATGCTGCTTCAAAGCCTCCGTCGATAGAATCGTCCACAGCACAGCCCTCAGCAACAAGAACCCGTTTTCCATTCACCGCTTCCGTTACTCCTTGCTCAAGCGTAATCGTTTCATCCCCATATTTTGAAAACTGCCATGGACCGAGCAAATCCTTGCTTCTGGCGAATGGACCGATCAGAGCGATTGTACCGCCTGCATTGGACTCCAACGGAAGAATGCCATCATTTTTAAGCAACACAACCGACTTGCGCGCCAGTTCTCTACTCTCCTGCAGATGTTCTTCCGAGAATTGGCACTCCTCCGCCTTTTTCGGTTGGATATATCGGAAGGGGTCATCCATTATGCCCAGTTTATATTTGTAGGTAAGAATGCGCCGAACCGCAGCATTCAGTTGTTCTTCCTTCACAACACCTTCCCGGATCAATTTAGGCAAATGGTTGGCATATAGCCTTGTTACCATCTCGATATCCATCGTTGCATCAAGTGCCATACGGGCAGCTTCCGCATCATTCGCAGCGCAGCCGTGAATCGTGATTTCTTCGATGGCTCCATAATCGGAAATCAAAATACCGTCAAAGCCCAGCTCGTTGCGGAGCAAATCCTGCATCAAAAACTTGCTGCCTGCTGCCGGAACACCCTGATAAATGTTGAAAGCATTCATAACCGAGCCGGCCCCGGCCTGAATCCCCGCTTTAAAAGGAGGAAGATATACATTTCTGAGCGTCCCTTCCGAAATATCGACCGTATTATAATCTCGACCGCCTTCCGCCGCTCCATAGGCAATAAAATGCTTCAGACAGGCGATAATTGTCTCCTGATCCAACAGAGAGCTGCCCTGAAATCCTCTGACCTGCGCTTCAGCAATCCGAGCTCCCAGATAAGGGTCCTCTCCAGCCCCCTCAACGACACGCCCCCATCTTGGATCACGTGTAACATCTACCATCGGGCCATGATTAAAGGTGATCCCGGCGGAAGACGCCTCTCTCGCAGCGATTGCGCATGCTCGCTCGATTCCCTCTACATCCCAACTGCAAGACCAGGCGATAGGAACTGGAAAGATAGTCTGATAACCGTGAATTACATCAGCATTAAAGAGTAACGGAATATTATGCGGCGACTTCTCAACAGCGATTTTCTGCAGTTCGTACACTCGATCAATATCAAAAGCACCCAGAATAGAACCGACTTTCCCCTCTCCAATGAGCTTTTCCGGCGGCTCGGATTCAACCGCTTCCCCGAACGAGAAGTCCGAGGCCAGGCATTGACTCATTTGACCCATTTTTTCTTCCAGGGATAACTGACCAAGCAATTGCTCTACGGCTGCCGCAATATCTTCCTCCGTTCTTTCAACGACTCCATTTTTCCGGTACTTCATCAATTCATGCTCCAACGCCTCCGACAAGGGTACCCCTTCTCCATACTCTCCGGTCAAGGACAATGTTCCGAAGGGAGGAAGCTGCAGTGATCCCGTAAACGTCTCCTGCAAAAATGCTATCTCCAGAGCTGCGTCCTCCTCCTGTCTGAATTTTGCCTTTCCAAAAGCCCTCAAGCAATTGCCTTCTACGTTCACTTGATCGAAGCACAGCGTCATTGATAAGGGCTCCACTCCTACCGTTATCGAATATTCGCCTTTCGTCTCCATAATCGAAAACGTAAACTTTAATTTGGCAATCGCCGTCTTGACAATTGCATGCCACATTCCTATCATCCCTTACCTCCATATACAGATTTTATTTAGGCGCAACCGTACCAAAGCTGCTTTATCCGCTTACTCCTTTACTGCACCAATGACGATGCCATTCATTAAAAACCTTTGCAGCAACGGATAAATGAGCAAAATCGGCAGCGCCCCGATCAAAATCTGGGCTGAGTTAATGGAACGACTGTTGAGCTTTGCAATATCTGCAGCATTATTTCCATCAACCATCGGCACAGCAATAATCGATTTTAAAAACGAGCTGAGCGGGAGATGATCCGTTTTCATGTAAATTGTACCGGCAAGCCACTCATTCCAATCATAGACGATCGTAAACAAGCCCACCGTAGCAAGCACCGGAAGCGAAAGCTGCAAAAACAGCTTGTAAAATACTTGCCAATGATTCGCTCCATCGATAAAGGCTGCTTCTTCCAGCTCCTTCGGCAGCGCTTTGAAAAAGTTCATAATCAGGACGATATGAACCACACTAACTAGAGTTGGAAGCACAAGAGCCCAAATCGAGTTATATAGCCCGATTTTCGTAACAACCAAATAAGTCGGAATCAACCCTCCGTTAAAAAGCATTGCGACAATAAAAAAAGCTACAAAGGCTTTGTACCCTGCAATCCCGTCTCGTCCGCCCTCCTTGGACAATACATATGCTGTCATACAATTCACGAGCAGACCTAAGGTCAAACTCAAAAAGGTCCGTTGAACAGATACCCAAAGCGAGCCCAGCAGACGAGTATCCGCCAGCACCTTCTCGTAAGCGCTAAAGGACAGGTCAACCGGCCAAAAAGTCACCTGATTCGACATAACAGCAGTACTGGAGCTTAAAGAAATGGATACAACATGGATGAGAGGCAATACACAAATTACCGCCAGGAGCAGCATAAAGATGTTATTTACAAAATAAAACCAGCGTTCTCTAGAAATGATTGCTTGCATACGGCACCCCTTTAGAAGATTTTATATCCTGCCACTTTATATGCCAGCCTGTATCCACCGACAATCAAAATCAAACCTACCACAGACTTGAACAAACCGATTGCAGTACCAAAGCTGAAATTACCGCCAATCAGACCGATCCGATAAACAAACGTATCGATAATATCTCCTTTTTCAAACACTAATGGATTGTATAGATTAAAAACCTGGTCGAAGCCGGCGTTCAACACTTGACTTAGCGTTAGTGTAAAAACAACGCAAATCGTAGGAATGAGGGATGGGAGGGTAATACTCCACATTTGTCTCCACTTCCCGGCCCCGTCAAGCTGAGCCGCTTCGTAAAGAGATGGGTTAATTCCCGCCAGGGCGGCAATAAAAATAATCGATCCGTATCCAAATTCTTTCCAAACCTCGCTTGAAACCAGCGTAAACAAAAACCAGTTATTATTGCCAAGGAAAAAGATCGAGTCTAAGCCCAGCATATTAAGAAAACGATTGACCAGCCCATAGTCGGGATTCAGCAATTCAATAAAAACGCCCCCAAGCACAACCCATGACAAAAAGTGTGGAAGAAATACGAAGGTTTGCACCGTGCTGCGGAAAAATTTCACTCGCACCTCATTAATGAGCAACGCGAAAAGTAAAGACGACATCATTCCGAAAATCAGCTTCAGAACCGAGATTCTAAGCGTATTCCAGATCACCTGAAAACTGTCCGGGTATTCAAATAAAAACTTGAATTGGTCAAGTCCCACCCATTTGGATCCCGTTATCCCTAAATAGGGTTTGTAGTCCTGAAATGCCATGATTAAGCCGCCCATAGGCACATAAATGAATATAACGGTAAGTACAATGGCTGGAATCAACATTAAATATAGCTGCCAGCTGTCATTTCTGCGCATCACTCTCGGGCGCATCGCATGTTTCATAGTTGTCCTGTTTATTACCATAAGCTCCCCCCGATAAAACAATTTCTATTTCTTCTTCATTGTAAACACGTAAACCTCGCTCATATATAGCGCAATCCAAAGGTGGATAACGCGATCTTAATATCGGTTGCTGGCACATTGTAAATGGCAAACAGGGGGCTTAGAATGAGAGAGTAAAACAGCCCAACTCGTAAAGGAGCAGCTGCGATGTTCAAACAATACCGTACATTCTTTAATATACTCTTGCTGATCTTGCTTTCCACAGTCATTGTAATGGTCATGTACACGGTTACCATTAATAATAGCCTTGCAAAGCTGCGAGAGGATATTCAGGTCAACAATCTGAACCGGATGCGATTCCTTGTCAAAAGCCTTGATCAGAATATAGAGCAACTCAGCATGGTAGCTACCGCGCTGGAAACGGATTCGAAAGTAGAGCTCCTGCCGTCTGTAAATATGTTGGATAAATATGATCAGATCACATTAATTCGGGAACTAGGCGATAAGATGAAGCTGCAAAGCTTTTCCGAAGGGTGGAGCAATCAGATTTCGATTTATTCTTCGATTCTGAATCAGTGGATCGGGGCCTACTCCCCCTCAACAATAGCCCCTTCAACGGATACGACCGGTAACCAATGGACATTGGATACCTCGTCCGGACAGTTCAGAACTTATCGCACCCATCCGTCATATGTCATTTCCGTCACGTTTTCCTGGAACAATCTGCGAGAAATGCTGAACCGGGCCCGGATTGGCAACAACGATCCGTTTTTTTACCGCAGTGGAGCCCCCGTTATTCTGAATCACTACTCTAATGCGGATAAAATAAATCAATTATTAGAAAAGCTAACACCTCTCCTGTCCGGTCATGTGGAAGGTACTGAAGTGGTGAGTATCGACGGGATAGACTATATGGTAAATTTCATTAAATCAGATGGGCTGGATTGGTTCCTGGTCGACTATTTACCTTTGAATGAAGCGTTACAGCCGATCGAAAAAACCCGGAATTTTTTCTATATCGCCTGTATTATGCTTTTTATGGGGGGCGTAGTAATGGCTCTGTTCCTTTACAGAAAGGTGCAGATCCCGATCATCGAGTTGCTTAGAGGTGTCAGGCTGCTAAAGCATGGGGATTTTTCGCATCGAATTGAGAAGGTCAGCCGGAATGAATTTGATCTTCTATATAAAAACTTCAACGAAATGGCTGCGCAGATCGAGGATCTGATCGAAAAAGTGTACAAAGAAAAAATTGTGGCGCGGGAAGCCATGGTAAAGCAGCTGCAAGCGCAAATCAACCCGCATTTTCTGTACAACTGCCTGTTCTTTATCAACAACATGACGCGCTTGGGCAATGACGAGGCAGTCACAGCGATGACGCAAAATCTGGCCGAATATTTCAGATATACCACCCGTTTAGACAGCCCCACTACAACGATGGAGAGGGAGCTTCGCATCGCCGAAAATTATTTGAACATCCAGTGTCTGCGCATGGAACGATTGCACTACGAAATCAATGTGGCCGATACCATGAAACAGCTAACCGTGCCCAAGCTGCTTATCCAGCCCTTGGTCGAGAACAGTATCCTTCATGGAATTGAAAAGAAACAAAGCGCGCGGCTTGTTCGAATTTCAGGAATCGAAGGCAACGATCAGTATCGGCTCATTGTTGAAGACGATGGCATAGGAATGACCGACGAAAGCATCAAAAAGTTAATGAAACGCATTAATCAGCCGCTCGACGATACGATGGGCTGCGCCTTGTGGAATATAGGACAGCGAATGCAGATTTATTTCGAAGAGCCCTCCGGTATGAAAATTGAACCTAGCGACATGGGCGGGGTACGCGTTATTCTGTATTGGCCCAAAAAAACATCTCAGGAGGATTGACCGCATATGTACCAATTGCTTATCGTCGATGATGAAGCATCCGTTGTCGACAGCTTATCGCTCACCATTCCATGGGAAGATTATGGCATTGAACACGTCTACAAGGCGTACTCGGCACAGGAAGCACTCCAAATTGCAATGAAGCAAGCGATTGATATCGTGATCACCGATATCCGGATGCCAGAGATGGACGGCCTTGAGCTTATTGAACGCATTCGGCATTTCTCGCGCAAGATCCGCTGCATCATCCTGTCAGGACATGATGAATTCGAATACGCCCAAAAGGCGCTTCGTTATGGAACACTGAATTATTTGCTAAAGCCGATTGATATAAACGAACTGATTCATTCCGTGGAACAGGCCATTGCGGATATCGAACAGGAATGGGTCGAAATCAGTTCCCTGCAACGAATTAAACAAACGCTCCATGCCAACAAGCCGTTACTGCGCAGTCAGTTGCTTAATGAGTTGCTCCAAAGCAAGCCGATTCAAGCGGGCGTGCTGGAGGAACGGCTGACTATGCTGGATGTTTCATTTCGCTCAGGTGACCCATATATGCTGATGCTCGTTCGTATGGAAGAGGATTTCTCCAAATACGACCTTCATTCGCTGTCACTCATGGAATTTGCGATCACCAACATCGCCGAAGAGGTATTCCAGGATATCTTTGATCTCTGGCCTTGTATTACCGACCAAGGTTATTTGATCTTTTTGATCAAAAGTATCGATAATCAAGGGCTTTCCCTCATTGAGTCCTACTCGATCAAGCTGCAAAACAACGTACAAAAATTTCTGTCAGGCTCTCTTTCTATCTGTCTAAGTAATGTCCGTATATTTCCCGAGGACATTTCAGAAGTCTACCATGCCTCAGTTTCATCGCTAATGCGCAATGTCGGAATGAATAAAAGTTATTTCATTACGATTGACGACACCGAAATGCAGGCACAAGCTCGAACGCTCATTCAAATTTACGACCCGCCGCTGCTTCCTGCTTTATTGGAATCGGGGAACTGGGACGAAGCGCTTACCAAGATCGGTCGAATTCTGTTCATCAACAAACCGGAGCACGAACTAACACATGATCAACTCTTTACGGTACTTCTCTATCTTTCCTCTTCCTTTGCAATGTCGTTCTCTTCCGGGGAAGAGGATGTGGAGAGCCAGCTTGGTGAAGAGTTCAACCTGCTCCTTCGAAAGAAAGGACATCTCTCAAGGCAAAGGATTTTTGATTGGGCGGAGAAGCTGGTTGGAATCTTGCAATCAAGAGCCTCGTACCAATTGGAGAACTCTCACCAACAAATTGCCATGAAAGTACGAACGTTTATTCAAGAGCACCTCGCGGAAGGAATTTCCCTTCAAACCATAGCGGATCACGTGAAGCTTCATCCAGTATATTTATCTAAGGTATACAAGTCAGTATCCGGTGAAACGATCGGTGATTATTTGTATCAAACCCGGATGACCCGAGCGGCTTACCTGCTTCGGCATACTGAATTCAAAATCGCGGAAATCAGCGGTCAACTTGGTTTTTTGGCCCCCCCTCACTTCATAAAAATCTTTAAAAAGCATTACGGCTGTACGCCGCAGGAATATCGAAACAAATGAGGTCGGTTACAAAGGTATCTCAGCCTAACCCAATAAGATTCAAAAAAAACAGCAGTTTCAGCGGCAAGCGCTGGCTGCTGTTTTAGATTTATGCCCGTAATATTTATCCATTCTATGGCATAAATTTTCTCAGTCTACGGATTATCTTTGAATCTAACGAATGGAAGTATTTTATGACAAATGTAATTTAGACAGTGATCACCACAATCAGAGATCTTCTATTTATCCGTGGCAAAAGCATGTCGTCACCTCCCCTTAAGAAACACGAAGAGCCTTTTTTCAAGGGCTCTTAATGGGACTAGTATCCATTACATACGGTTCAACAATTCGACAAGGGTAAAAAAGTAAAATTCAGAAAAAAATATCCCTCCGCAGTTCTAGAGTTCCGAATGAATCGGGCTTCTAAGAGTCGGAGGGGTATTAATCTAGTACTTTTTAATGTCATGTGTTATTTTTTCGCGGATTTTCACTCGTTAAGAGAGTTGTTGCTTAGTCCAATATTGTATACAGATGATCAAGAAAGTGTTAAATCAATCTATGCCATGATGCTTTACAATTTTTTACGTTTGATCGGTAATGATAAGTTGAAAAATATCAGGACGGCTATAATGTCCGACAACATCGAAATCGAACCTGCTTTGAATAACTTCGTCAAGATTCAATGTTGCAGCCAGTATATAACGGCTTCACGATATACTCGCAAAGTGGGCCCACGATGGCGCTGCCGCCACGACTTAATATGTCATCATCCTCCCGAATATCGTCGTAACAAGCCAAGTCTTCAGGATAAATTGATTTGGTGGCAAACTGATTACAGGAAAGGACAAAACATCGCCCCTCACAAGCAATATGCCGAAAAGTAGCTTGCCACGTATCGTGGGTATCCGCTGTGGGAGCTATATAAATATCTATGCCTTGCGCATATATGGCTGTCCGAGCCAGTGGCATATAATTTTCCCAACATATGAGTCCGCCAATTCTACCAAAAGGTGTATCGATAACAGTTAGCGTACTTCAGGAGTAATATCGTTATGATAGCACTGATAATTGTTTCAGCTTTCATTCTGACGACCTGCCTTTATTTGTTGCCGATTAAGTTGTTTATCAGATTATCTATAAAACGGTTTCGCTGCTCCTTATCGGATACATCAATACCGCTGTACATGTAGAACGCCTCTCTGTTAAGCCCTGTCACTTGAATAGGATAAACTATCTGCAATGCTAGTATTCTTCAATTTTATCGGAATGCTCTTGTTGGTCAAACCCTGGATCCCTCCACCCGCATAGCGGGTGGTTTTTTGTTTCGCGCGTTTCACGTACTCAACTAGCTAAAACCATAAAAAAAGCCAGCCTCAGATAGGAGGCCAGCCAATTATTACGGAGAATTCCCTGAATTAGTTAGTCATACTTTGAACAAGCGTTGCTACTTCTTCTGCCGTGCCAAGCTGCAAAGCTTTGGCAGCCAATTCCTTCATGTCGGCAGCCGACAGCTTGGAAATTTGACTGCGCGCAGGCAGAATTGAAGTCGCGCTCATACTGAATTCATCCAGACCCAGACCCAGCAGCAGCGGAATAGCTGTGGAATCACCGGCCATCTCACCGCACATACCTGTCCATTTACCCTCGGCATGCGCAGCATCAATCACATTTTTCACCAAGCGGAGGATCGCCGGATTGTAGGGTTGATACAAATAAGAGACTCGTTCATTCATACGATCCGCCGCCATTGTATATTGGATAAGATCATTGGTGCCAATACTAAAAAAATCAACTTCCTTTGCAAATTGGTCAGCCAGTATAGCAGTGGATGGAATCTCCACCATGATGCCAAGCTGGATTTGATCTGATATTTCCTTGCCCTCCGCTTTGAGATTGGCCTTCTCTTGCAGCAGAAAATCACGTGCAGCGCGGAATTCGCCAAGTGTGGCAATCATAGGGAACATAATGCGGAGATCGCCATGAACACTTGCTCTAAGCAAAGCCCGCAGTTGCGTGCGGAAGATATCCTGACGATCCAGGCATAAACGGATTGCGCGGAAACCGAGGAAAGGATTCATTTCCTTGGGAAGATCCAGATAAGGCAGCTCCTTGTCGCCGCCAATATCAAGTGTGCGTACGACAACCGGCTTGCCCTTCATATTCTCAAGCACAGTCCGGTAGGCATTGTACTGAATTTCCTCAGACGGCAACTTGTCCCGGCCCATATAGAGGAATTCTGTACGGTAAAGGCCAACGCCTTCTCCGCCATTGTCAATCACACCGTTCACATCGTTAGGTGTACCGATATTCGCCGCCAGCTCAACACGTATGCCGTCTTGAGATACGGTAGGTTTATCACGCAGCTTTTTCCATTCGGCAATTTGTGCCTCATAGGCTTGCTGCTTTCCGGTATACTCCGCGACTTCAGCTTCGCCGGGATTCACCAGAACCTCTCCGCTCAAACCGTCCAGGATAACGAGATCGCCGGATTTCACTTCAGACAGAATATTCTTTGTGCCTACTACTGCCGGAATCTCCAGCGAACGGGCCATAATAGCCGAGTGAGAAGTACGACCGCCAATATTTGTAGTGAAACCTTTAACATATCGGCGGTTAAGCTGAGCGGTATCGGAAGGTGTCAAATCCTCGGCAATGACAATAACCTCTTCGCTGATATCTGCGGGGCTGACATACTGAATGCCTAGCAGATGATTCAATATCCGTTTGGTTACATCACGCATGTCAGCCGCACGTTCCTGCAAATACGCGCTTTTCATGTTCTCGAACATTTCAATAAATTGAGTGGCTACTTCATGTAAAGCGTAGTCAGCATTAACCGATTCCTCACGAATCTTGTCTCGAACAGGGCTGATCAGCTCCGGGTCTTCCAGGATAAGCAGATGAGATTCGAAAATCTCTGCTTTCTTCTCCCCAAGTTCAGCGAGAGTACGCTCTTTAATGGCTTGCAGTTCAGCCTTCGATTTCGCGAGAGCTTCATTCAGCTTGGTCACCTCAGCTTCCGTATCGCTGATTGAAGCCTTCGTAATCGTATAATCCGGATGTTCCAGGATAAAAGCACGGGCTACTGCAATCCCTGCTGAAGCCGCGATTCCCGCAATTTTATTCATGGAGCTCTCCCAGCCCTTCTTTGACCATTACTTCTTGCAGCGCATTCAGGGCATCCGCTTCTTCACTGCCTTCAGTAATCAATGTCAAAGTATCTCCGGTTTCAAGTCCCAGGGACAACACGCCGAGAATGGATTTCAGTGTAACCTTTTTGCCTTTTGCTTCCGCAAAAGCTTCAGTGCCTTTGAATTTTGTTGCTGTATTAACCAGCGCAGTTGCCGGGCGTGCGTGGATTCCGTCTTCGTCAATAATTCTGAATGTTTTTTGCATTGTTATCCAACTCACTTTCTTATGATAAAAGTGCAGCCAGAGTGCCCAGCCCGATCACCAACCAGACCAGGCCGTTTTTTGGCGAGCACAATCCTTCTCCTGTCGAACTCTTCAATGTCAAACTGTTCCCCGCCTGAATAGCTTCCATGACATTTTCAGCATCTGAAGAATTAGAGTCTGTCATCACAAGTCCTTCAAACCCAAATTCCTCGCGAAATACTCCTTGAATCATGTCTTTATGTTCGTTTAGTCAAGTTTTTCACTTTCTAAAATTTCGGTGGAGTATTATCTTTACTAATCATAAAAGAATTCGTAACAAATCTTGATCTATCCGTGTATCATTGCCATCACCCTGAAAAGTCACAACCCTTTTTACTAAATCTTGGCCAGCTGGCACAATGACCGGTGTAACAACAGAATAACCGGCCTCTTGAATGTGGTCGATATCAAATTCAAGCAGTAACTGGCCTTTTTTCATTTTTTCTCCCGTATTTACATGAGCTATAAAACCTTCCCCTTTAAGCGAGACGGTGTTCATCCCAACGTGAATTAAAATTTGTATTCCCGATTTATGTTCTAAAACAAGAGCATGTTTGCTCTTTTCTATAATGTGAGCTACGGTTCCATCAAAAGGTGCAATTACCTTTCCTTCAGAGGGAATAATGGCTATTCCTTCCCCCATCGCTTTACTCGAAAATGCTTCGTCCTCCACTTCCTCAATAGCAATAACCTTCCCAAGCAAAGGTGCGGCCACTAACACCTCTTGGGGAACGTTTTTCTTTTTACGTCCAAATAACATATCTCCCCATATCCTTTCTATTTTTTGATTAAAGCCTTTTCTTTTGCTAAATCGAATGGTCTGTAATAACCCACGGTATTGGAAAGCGGCAGCACCTCCGGCTGCAGATCGATATTCAACATGTTTTTGATATACGCTCTGCGTTGATCAAACCTTTCCCACAAACCGGGATATATCGGCGAACACATCCACTCTTCACATCGGTCACCAAGTGGCCGGGGTTCAGCGATCAGTTGAATTGTTCTTTCGGCAACGCAGCTTGAGTACAATCATACATTTCGCTGCCGCTCATGCCTATTTTTACGTTTTCCAGCCAAGCCACTACGGCTGCGTAATATGGAATAGCAACACTTTCTAGGTAATCTTGGCTGACCAAATACGAATAAATAGCCGGCGATTCAATATCTAGTTTGCCCGGCTCTATTTCATCCATCGCTTTTAGTACGCAATCGGAAGCCAAGCACGATCCATATTCATAGCAGGAATTCTCCTCCCTGAATAACTTTCCGTAAGGAATCCACAGTATAGTAAGGGATATCGGACAATTGATGATTATCATCATACTTGCTGGTGTAAACTTTCCATCCTACAACGCAGATCTTCTTGTTTTCAATTTTGTCGACTAAAAGAAGCTCAGCAAAACTTGTTTTGTTCTCCATGGTTTGGTTAGGCAAAGAGAAATGGGGAACGTGAATGGCTTCGCTTCAAACCTGGAGTGGTTCGCCATTTTTAGATTCTCATTTCCGAGCAAGAGGTATGAAGACCCCTTTTGAAGTAAATTTGATATACCTATAGTTTTACTGATCTGATCCAAATACGAGATTTGCTGACTTTTTCGCTTGCTCTATTACTTTCATAACATTCTCGCTATGCTCTAACATACGGGCTGCTTCTTCCAAATCATTCTCTTCAATCATACGATTAAATTCAACGAACTCATCAAACATACGATGAGAATGCCTTTTATGATCTATCCGAATAGACTCTTGTTTGTTGGTGACAAAATCAAAACTGTCTATTACATTCGATGAACTTGAAGCACGTATATAACCGTCATTACCTTGAATATTGATTAAACTAGGTCCTGTACTGTCTTTGGAACCAATACAGACACATTTAAAATCAACATAATCAAGCAATAATATCCCTGATGTGTCAATGTTCCGTTCTATATTAGCCAAATAAATAACATGTTTAGGACGACCAAATAAACCAACAACCAGGTGAATATTGTACAAATTAATATCCATTAGTGCCCCCCCAGACATTTCAGGGTTAAATACTGGGGGGGATTCTCCTCTTTTAAACGCCGAATATCTTGACGAATATTGAGAAAAGTTGCACTCCACGATTTTAATTTCTCCGAGTTGAGGAAGAATTCTTTTTATAGACAAGAAATTATTTAGGTATTGATTCGTAATTGCTTCTACTAAAATCAATTTCTTATCAAGAGCAATTTTTTTAATTTCGAGAAATTCTTTTAAGTTTGATGTGAATGGTTTTTCACAGATAACATGTTTTCCAGATAACAGTGCCTTTTTGGCATATGAATAATGAAGGTGATTTGGAAGCCCTACATAGATGGTATCTACCTCTGAGCTCAATAGCATTTGATTATAATCAAAGAAAGTCTGCTTAACTCCATATCTGTCTTTAAACAAAACCATCTTTTCTTTATGGCTAGCTTTGGAACTTATCCCCTCTAACTGTATAGAAGGTATATCACCAATGAAACTCAACAAGTCCTCTACAATCATACCTGCACCAACAATTCCTAATCTCACGTTGGTTAACCTCCCATTGCGTATCAGCTTTATCAATGTATGTTCCAAATGTAGCTAAAAAAAGCATCCAGCATATGGATAAACCGAATAGTATTGTCGCCCAAAAATAAGACCTAAATTTAACCAACTTACAAGTTATATTGTAGTTGACCTCAGAAGATTAAGAAAATAATCTTCTGAGGCTTTTTAATATATTAAATTTTCACCATTAGATTCAATTACTTGCTTATACCAGTAAAAACTTTTTTTCTTAGAGCGTTTAAAGGAACCTTTTCCTAAATCATCAGCGTCAACATAGATAAAGCCATATCGTTTTGACATTTCTGAAGTTGACATACTAATAATATCAATTGGCCCCCATACAGTATAACCAATAAGGTCAACACCATTTTTAACAGCTGCTCTCATTTCCTTAATATGACTTTGTAAATAGTCAATTCTTTGTGTATCCTCAATTTCAGTATTACCTTCTTGGATTTCTTTCAGACCAATTCCATTTTCTGCAATAAGTAAAGGAATTTGATATCGATCATATAATTTCTCAAGAGATATTCTAAGTCCAATTGGATCGACTTGCCATCCCCATGAACTACTTTCTAGATATGGATTTTTGACTCCGTTTACTAGATTACCTGTTGTAAGTTCTGTATCTTCATCAATATCATGCTTAGATACAACTGTCATGTAATAACTAAATGATATATAATCTACAGTATTATTTTTTATTAATTCAATATCATTTTTCTCAATATTAATATTAATATTATTTTCATTAAAATATGCTTTTATATAGCTAGGATAGTATCCTCTAACTAATACATCAGAAAAGAATAGATTATTCTGATCATCCTTAACAGATTCTAAAACATCTGATGGGTTACAAGTTGCAGGATATCCTTCTCTTCTTGCAATCATTCCTCCCATCTTAGCTGAAGGAGAAATTTTCTTCATTACTTTTTTTGCTATAGCGCTAGCAAGAAGTAAATGATGTATTACTTGGTACCTATCAGTTATTTCATCATTAATAAAATCTTTTGGGACTGCTCCACCTACGTAAAAACTGTGCTGAATCACATTAATTTCATTAAAAGCCATCCAATATTCAACATAATCTTTAAATTCATTGATTACTGTTTCGCAGTATCTTTCAAAAAAATCTAGCATTTGTCTATTGATCCATCCACCATATTTAATCGCAAGATGTGCAGGTGTTTCATAGTGAGAAAGAGTTACTATAGGCTTTATTTTATATTTTTTTAATGTTTTAAAAACATTTTTATAAAATTCTAAACCTTCTTTATTAGGTGTATCTTCATCACCATTTGGAAATATTCTCGACCAAGAAATAGACATTCTTAAAGTTTTAAACCCCATTTCAGCGAAAAGTTTGATATCCTCTTCATATCTTTCATAAAAATGATTTCCCCACCGTTTTGGGTAAATGCCTTTATTATCTGCTAGTCTTGCCTTTATATCTTCAACAGATAATTCATCAAAAGCAGCATAATGAGTATAATTTTGATTTTGGATATAAGGAGCAGTATCTGCAATGGAAGCTCCACGACCACCTTGATTCCAATAACCTTCTGATTGATTAGCTGCAATAGCTCCGCCCCATAAAAAATTTTCAGGAAAAATATTTTGTTTTGACAATTTGATTACCCCCTTGTTGTTGGTTCCAATAATAGTCCAAGTTTTACTTGTTATCAATGGAATATGTGCTACGGTGCAAATGTTGTCACCTTAACTAAAAATGGTGCAAATGTTGTCACTCGATAATTATAAAAAGTTATTATGATAGATAAATAAAAGAAGAATCTTTTATAACATGGAAATGAAAAAATACTTTTAGGGGGATATGTATGAAGAATTATGAGGTTATATCAAAACAATTGTTGGATATTATTAATGAAAAAAACATAAACAATATTACCCACTGTGCTACTAGGCTGAGAATAAGTGTCAAAAATATGGATGGAATAGAAGTAGAGAAAATAAAAAAATTAGATAGTGTTTTAGGCGTTGTTAAACAAGGAGACACGGTACAAATTATTTTTGGTCCGAATGTAGAACAAGTATATAGCTCAGTTATGAATCTATACGGATCAAATGCTGAAGAAAGTAATGACATTTCGGCAAGCGAAGATTTGGATAGGAAAGAAAACTTGTTTTCACGAGCGTTAAGTTTTTTAGCAGCTGCTTTCTTACCAACTATGCCAATTGTAGTTGCAGCTGGATTAATCTCTGCAATTTTGAATATTTTAGTTTTAGCTTTGAACTTATCAGTAGAATCCCCTACGTACATGTTGATTAGTGCAATAGCAAGTACAGGTTTTTATTTTCTCCCATTATATGTGGGCTATGGAAGTGCTAAACAATTAAATATTAATCCGGTGTATGGTATTTTTTTAGGGGCAGTATTGTTAAATCAAAGTATTAATGGAGTTGAAAATTTAAACTTACTTGGTTTGCCTATTATTGCTACCACATATTCTTACACAGCATTGCCAGTTTTATTAGGTGTTATTATTATGGCAAAAACTCATAAGTTAATTCAAAATATTATTCCGAGTTATCTTAAAGAAGTGCTAATTCCTTTAATTGTGATTACTGTTGGAACTTTGACGACTTTATTAATCGTAGGTCCTTTAGGAGTAGTTTCAGGAGATTGGCTAACAAGTATGTTTGTATTTATACATGATAAAATAGGATGGCTTGCTCTTGGTCTCGTCGGTGCTTTGTTTGGATTCACTGTTTTAACAGGTACCAATAAAGCATTAGTTCCAATTATGGTTACATCACTAGCCACTCAAGGTTATGATTCTTTTTTAATTCCAGCAATGTTGGGTACAAACATTGCCATTGCTACTTCGACTTTAGCAGTTGCTTATTTAGAAAAGGATTCAGCAAAAAAAGGGACACAATTCTCGGCAGGAATTACTGGACTTATGGGAATTTCTGAACCATCACTATTCGGAGTACTAATCAATGATAAAAAAGCATTGTATGGTTCAATGATTGGAGGAGCAGTAGGAGGAATGTTGGCAGGTATCACTGATTTAGCACAAAACTCAATCGTTTCTGGAATTCCAGGGTTAGCTACCATGATAATATCAGTACCACCATATAGTGGTTTAACAAACATGTATTGGGGAATTGCAGTAATTTTGGTATCAGGACTAGCAGGCTTCATTGCAACTATTTTATTGAAAAGAAGATAATAATAAATTTTCTAAAAAACTATTTATGTGCTTATTCCAATTGGCACGTGAATAGTTTTTTTAGATTATTTTTTAAAAAACAGGAAACATATTATAATGTTTGATTTGTTTATAATCTTCCGTACTAAGAATTAATTTCTTTTTTAAATCCAAATCTATTTTTTGCGGACTTTTTGTAAAAAGCATTTTTATAGATGCAGGCATCACAGGTCTAATAGAAATCCCTGTCCAAAGCCCCCACCGAACATCATTTTCTACAAAGGGAGAAAGAATAGCTATTGATGCTTTTTCAATTATAGTATCCCGATTTATTAAATCTATTCTTGTAATTATATCGTAGTGACTTACTTGACCATAATATGTATTTTCGCACACTTGGGGATAATCTAAATCTTTTATGTTCATATACACGGTGACATGAATTGCATTATCCTTATTAGAGTTTTTTACTATAAATTTAGAACAGACAATACTTTTGTTTCGACCATCATAATAATAAGAATAAAAGCTAGTATTATCCCTAAAAAAGGACGGTATATTTGATGGGGAATTTGAAAAAAGTTGACTCGTAAAATTATCGGATTGAGGCAATAAATCTTCGATACTTACTTTTAAAGCAATGGAAATGTCATTAATAGTTAAGATATCTATTGCTATTTCGCCACGTTCATATTTTGATAATGTAGATTTACTTTTTTGAATTTTATCTGCTAATTGTTGAATAGTTAATCCACGTATTTTCCTTACATTTCTAAGAATAGATCCTAACTCTATCAAATAGTTTGACATAAAATATCACCTAGTTTTCATAAAATGTTTGAAAACAAAAATATACTGTTATTTAGGGAATTTCCACCTGTATTATAGCTAATTAATGATTATAAATCTACATATGTAAGATTGTTTCATATAAATGTATGAAAGCGTAAACATACTATGTTTTTTCAGTAAATTTTGGTGTTAAAAGTTTTCCGTATGAAAAAATCTATCGTGATGAAACAAGACTAGCTATTTTTCCCGTTTGAATAGATTTTAGGCTAAATGTTTTATAAAAAGTATCATGATATACTTCAGAAACAAAAATATAAAGGAGTTGCAATATGGGAAAACTAAATTTAGACAAACTGTATGATAGAAAAGGGACGGATAGTGTTAAATGGGATCATAAAGATTTTGTAGATAGTAGAGTGTCAGAAACAGCATTGCCTCTATGGCTTTCGGATATGGAATTTAAAATTGCTGAAGAAATTACCGAAGCATTAACCAAAAGAGTCGAACATGGATTTCTTGGGCATTCTATGCCAAGTGATAGCTATTATGAAGCTGTTCAAGGATGGTATAAAAGACGTTTTAACTGGAATATTTCAAAAGATTCTATCTTCTATTCACCAGGCGTCTTACCAGCACTAGGTTTTGTATTAAGAGGATTTACCAAAAAAGGTGAAGGAGTTATTATTCAAGAACCTGTCTTCTATCCATTTGCTGAGCTAATAGAAGGCACAGATAGAAAAGTAGTAAATAATGAATTAATAAATAATGATGAGAATTACAGTATTGATTTTATTGATTTAGAAAATAAATTAAAAGATCCTAATAATACAATGCTAATTTTATGTTCACCACATAATCCAGTAGGGAGAGTATGGACAAAAGATGAGCTTAAAAAAATAGTTTATTTATGTCAAGAAAATGACGTTTTAATTTTTTCTGATGAATTGCATTGCGATTTAACCAGAGGAAATGTAACACATTATCCAACTAAGACAATAACTGATTACAATAAAATTATTACAGCGGTAGCGTTAGGGAAAACTTTCAATGTGGGAGGAGTCCCAATTTCTCAAATAATTATAGATGATGAAGAATTAAAAAAAATATGGCACAAAGAAACGAGAAGAAAACATTATATTAGTTTTGCGCCACCATTGGATATGGTTTTAACAGAAACTGCCTATAATAAGTGTGATTATTGGGTTGATGAAGTGATGGAATATGTTGAGGGGAATTTTGATTTTTTAGTGGACTACCTTAGTAAGCATCTTCCAAAAGTAAAGTATAAAAAACCAGAAGGTACTTTCTTAGCCTGGATAAATTTTGGTGCATATGTTGATTACGAAGAGTTATTTGAATTATTGATTACAAAATATGATTTACTGATTGAAAATGGTCATGTATTTGGAGAGGCTGGTGCTGGTTATTTTAGAATGACGGTAGCTTGTCCACAAAGTTTACTTAAAGAGGGATTAGACAGAATTGTCCAAGCGATTAAAGAATTAACGGATAATTAATTCAATTCATTTAGTAACTTAGAAAGGGGGAGATTTTTTGGTAGAATCTTCAAGAATAAAAATTTTTAAAGATGCATTTAAATTAACAATACCAATGTTATCTTCATATCCTTTTATGGGAATTGCTTATGGAATATTTATGTCAACAAAAGGATACAATGTAATTTGGACAGGTTTATCAAGTTTATTCATATACGCAGGTGCCATGCAGTTTGTCATGGTAGACTTGCTATTAAATACTGCATTTCTATTAGAAGTATTTCTTATTACATTTATGGTAAATGCACGCCATTTATTTTATGGAATTACTATGATAGAGCCTTTTAGAAATTTTGGACATCAGAAAATTTATCAAAGTTTGACGCTTAATGATGAAACTTTTATGCTATTTATTTCTTTGGATAAAAAGAATTCAATAGATATCAAAAGGTTATATTTGTATATTGCAGTATTAAATCATTCGTATTGGATAATTGGTAGTATAATTGGAGGTCTGTTTGGGGATTTAGTTAATATACCATCACAAGGTATTGATTTTGTAATGACAGCACTATATATTGTACTTTTTGTTGATCGGTTAGAAAATGAAAAAACTCATATCTCATCATACATTGGAGTTGTCTCGTCTTTGCTATGTTTATTAGTTTTTGGTCCAGATAACTTCATAATTCCAACAATGATTACTATGATGGTAGTATTTCTATTTTTTAAAACTCCAATCACAAAGCAATATGGAACAGAGGGGTTAAGTAGTTAGAGGGGGATCAAAAAATGGATAATATTGGGCATTCTATTGCTATCATAGCAGTGGTGGCGATTACCACTGGTTTACTGAGATACTTACCATTTTTAATTTTCAGGGATGCAGAAAAAGTTCCTAATTGGGTTTATTATTTAGGCAAAGTACTGCCTTCTGCTTTAATGGCAATGTTGGTTGTCTTTTGTTTTAGAAGTATAAATTTTTTAGGAGGATCACATGGAGTACCTGAAATGATTGCTAGTGTGATTGTTATATTCTCTTATAAGTGGAAAAAAAACACCTTACTTAGTTTAGGGGTAGGAACTGTAATTTATATGTTTTTAGTGCAAGTTATATTTATATAAAAAAATAGAAGAAAGAAGTGATTATATGAAGAAAGAGGTCAAAACTGAAAAAGCACCAAAAGCATTAGGTCCGTATTCGCAAGCGATTATTGCAGAAGGAACTGCCTTTTATATTTCAGGTCAGTTACCAATTGATCCTGATACAAACGAATTTCCAAGTGATAATTTGAAAGAACAAACGAAGCAATCTTTGGAAAATATCAAAATGATTTTAGAGAAAGAGAATTATTCTATGTCTGATGTAGTAAATACAACAATTTTATTATCAGATATTAAAGATTTTGTTGCTATGAATGAAGTTTATAGTGAATTTTTTTCAAACCCATATCCAGCAAGGATGGCATTTGCAGTTAAGGATATTCCTAAAGGAGCCTTGATAGAAATATCGGCAATTGCAGTAAAAAAATAAAAAATAAAAGAGTTAATCTTTAGATGTGAAATTATTTATCATCAAAGATTAGCTTTTTATTATTATAGATTGAGATTATCTAAGATAAACGCTTGGAGCTTTTGTACAATGTAGCGTATTCATAATACAAGAAATCAAAGAATAAATTTGTAGCATACTTTCTGCAAACTACTTCTTTTTTTATAGTTTTATTAGAAATTTGATCTGTAAAATTATACAAAGTATCATCTGTTAGTCGAATAATATCCGTAAATATTGTATGTGTATATTGATTATTTAAAGTTACTAGATAAATAGGACATTCCATTTCTTCTAAATCTGAAACTAGTGTACGTGCCATTACTGCGCTTGATGATACAACAATTATAATATCATCCTTTTGTATCTTTACTTCTCTATTTTTTTTGAAATTTATTATTATATCCCAAAAAGAATCTAATGTTAAAAATTGCATTTGCATATCTTCTACCATTCTTGTAGTTGAAGTTGAGGTAAGCCAATAAATATTTTTAGAATTAAACATAATACTAGCTAAGTTTTGTATTTTTTTTAGAATATCATTTTTATTATTCTGAAAAAATAATTGGACTTCTTCAACGTGAGAGATGTGTTCTTTAACGTAATCGCTTCTATCTAGCTCTTTTTCAAACATACTTATGTCATAAGGAATAGTAAATTCATTTTTAAAATCTAAAAAACTATCATAGTCCAATTTTGAAAAAAATCTGCGTACTGTTGCTCTAGATACATTACATTCATCAGATACGTCATGTATATTGATGGCTTTAATATTATGAAATCTTTTCAAAAAATATTTTGATAGTATTTTTTCAGTTGAATAAGCTTCAGATTCATTGTATAAACGTAATAATAATAAAAAGGTGCCGTATCTTTCTACTGACATTTTTTATCCCTCATAATAATTATATTTATATGAACTTATTTTATCATGTTTTTACTTGTTAAAATAGTAAAGATGTAATTTAGTACTATTTTCTATTTAATAATGATTAGTATAAATCTTTTAAACCCAAAGCAATAATACATTTTTAAACCGCTCTTCCAACCTCAATTCTTTCTCGTATACATGTTTTGATCTTGCAACCGAATCAGTACCTTGCCAAAGCGTCCTCCCTCTTGAACGACAACTTTTCCTGATGGATAGGACTGCTCCAAATAGTTGGCTACAATTCGCATTTTCCGTTCATCGGCAGGTAACCGGTGATGTCCTAGCCACGTCATGAC
>RCUF01000121.1_pt1 | contig 45105 bp, 37 predicted proteins | sample 2166311 | NCBI WGS metagenome assembly RCUF01 (sample SAMN09932608, study PRJNA488358) | compost metagenome | feature: garden; material: soil; isolation source: compost soil in 4-hydroxybenzonitrile-enriched culture | place: Germany: Experimental Botanical Garden Goettingen | collected 2016-01-27
GTAGCTCAGCTTGGTAGAGCACCTGGTTTGGGACCAGGGGGTCGCATGTTCAAATCGTGTCATCCCGATACGACCGAGACAGTCATTGGATAATGGCTGTCTTTTTTACTTGCTCTCCTTTTGATCTTGGATTGTTATTGTATATTTCATAATTTCTTAGGTCACAATATACAATAAAGTCGACAGAAGGGGATTATCGTGAATATTTACCGGATTAGAAAACAGCTCAGAAGACGTTGGAAAAGATGGAGACGTGCAATTTGGACCATTGGTGCTTGTGGCTTAGTAGGGCTGATGGCTTGGCTTGGTGTGCCTCTATCTGATCAAATGGAAAAACTAATGACTACGCAACCAGGTGTGATGGAGACGCTAGGAAAAATACACGAAATAGATAAACTAGCGATTGGACAGAAGGAAAGCTCAGATCAAGATTCATCAGATCAATGGCTCGATGATATCAGAAGATCAGAGCAGGTTCGGATCGTTCATTTGAATAAAAAATATACTTGTGGGGAAGAAGAAAGCTCTGTACTCGGCATATTGTCACCGATAGAAATTACAGAATTAATGAAGCAGCATCCAGATTGGATTGGAAGAGTTGGTGCTGGGGGAGATGTATGGCTGGAAGAGTCCATTGAAGGATTATCTGAGGAGTGTCAACAGGATGGATACATTGGAGTAGATAAGAACGGAAACTTAAGCCTGTTTGAAGGACCACCTAAGGACGAGAAGGTCATCAAAACCTTTTTTCAACTGGATGTTGGTACAATGGAAAGCGCACTCCCTGAAGAAGTGCTGAAACAATTGAAACAAGGTATTCGTGTGCAGGATGTATCCGAATATAACAGCGTGCTTTCCACTTTTAGTGATTATGCAATAGGACAGGGTCAACATAGATAGGTAAATCAGCTAAATGAGCAAAGCGAAAAATGAGATAAAGTAGTGGTGATAAAAGAGGCGAGTAATTCGTCTCTTTTTGTTTGCAAACTTTTTTCCTCAACATGTCTAAACTTTTGATATAATGAAGTGAATACATATGTTCGCTTATTCAAACTATTTGTTCGAGTAAACGGGGCATTTGAGGAGAGACAACATTTGCGGATATTAGGTATCGACCCCGGTATTGCTATCGTAGGCTTCGGATTTATAGATAAACAAGGTAGTAAATGTGTCCCTGTACAATACGGATGCATTCAGACTGAGGCGCACACTCCTGAAGAAGAACGGCTGCTTCATGTATATGAAGGAATAGTGCAGCTCATTGATAAATACAAACCTGATGCGGTTGCCCTTGAGAAATTGTTTTTCAATCGTAATGTAACGACAGCAATGACCGTTTCACAGGCTAGAGGAGTTATGGTGCTGGCTGCTACTCAAAAAGGATTGCCAATAGCTGAATATACACCCATGCAGGTAAAACAAGCTATTGTCGGATATGGCAAGGCGGAAAAAAAACAAGTTCAGGAAATGACTAGAATGTTTTTGAAGCTTCAAGCTATACCAAAACCGGATGATGTTGCGGATGCTCTTGCTGTAGCAATCTGCCATGCACATTCGTATACTCTAAATTCCAAATTGAATGAGGTATTGCGGAAATGATAGATTTCTTACGTGGGCAGATTGCCTTAATAGAAACAGAATATGTAGTACTTGATGTACATGGTATTGGTTATCGTGTGTTTTGTCCGAACCCCTATGTGTACGGAACAAAAAAAGATGAGATCGTTACGATTTACATTCATCACCATGTACGTGAGGACGCCATTTTATTATTTGGATTCCCGACGAGAGAAGAACAGAAATTGTTCCGGAAGCTTATTGAAGTGTCTGGAATAGGACCACGTGTAGCTCTAGGCATATTAAGCGGCGGAAGTCCTGATCATGTGGTGGCGGCAATTCATCAGGAGAATATCAGCTTTTTAATAAAGTTGCCGGGAATAGGTAAGAAAACAGCACAAAGAATGATTTTGGACTTGAAGGACAAGTTGGATGGAATGGGTGCACCTTCATTATTTGACGAAGCGCCGGTACTTAGTGATGCTCAAGAAGGGAACTCCGGCTGGCCGGAAGCGAGAGAAGGGCTTAAAGCGCTCGGTTATACTGATACAGAGCTGGATCGTGTATGGCTGCGTTTGAAAGACAGTGTAGGTCCAGATGAAGCGGTGGACTCTGTGATGAAAAAAGCCCTGAAGCTGCTCTATGCGGGTTAATGGTGAGCAAGAAGGAAGGAGTGCAAGGGATCGATGATGGAAGATCGAATTATTTCTGCTAATTTGATGATGGAAGACCAGGCTGTAGAGCTGAGTCTACGTCCTCGTTATTTGGCGGAGTATATCGGACAGAATCAGATAAAGGAAAATATGAAGATATATATAGAAGCAGCCAAAATGCGAAAAGAGGCGCTTGACCATGTACTGCTGTATGGTCCTCCGGGGCTCGGTAAAACTACGCTAGCCAACATCATTGCTAATGAGCTAGGTGTAAACATTCGGACGACATCAGGGCCCGCTATTGAACGGCCTGGAGATCTAGCTGCTTTACTTACGAACCTGCAAGAGGGCGATGTATTATTCATCGATGAAATACACAGATTGCACCGTACAGTTGAGGAGGTGCTCTATCCGGCAATGGAGGATTCTGCGCTGGATATCATGATCGGTAAAGGGCCAAGCGCAAGATCCGTTCGTCTGGATCTGCCCCCATTTACCTTGATAGGAGCTACTACTCGTGCAGGTCTTCTCTCGGCTCCACTCCGTGACCGTTTTGGAATTGTAAGCCGTCTGGAATTTTATGCGACAGAGGAATTGAGCTTCATCGTCTCTCGTGGGGCTGATATTTTTGGTATAGAAATCATTGGAGATGCTGCAGATGAGATTGCTCTTCGATCTCGGGGAACGCCTCGGATTGCAAATCGTCTCTTTAGACGGGTACGTGATTATGCGCAAGTGCGCGGTGATGGGCTTATTACCACGGATATAGCAAGAGAAGCTCTGCAAATGCTGCAGGTAGATAATATGGGACTGGATCTGATCGATTACAAAATGCTGCAGGCGATGATTACAAGCTTTAGAGGTGGCCCCGTTGGCCTTGATACGATAGCAGCAACCATAGGAGAAGAAAGTCAGACGATAGAGGATGTATATGAACCATATTTACTCCAAATCGGATTTTTGCAACGTACACCTCGAGGACGTATAGTAACGGCTGCAGCCTATCAGCATCTGGGTTTGCCGTTTCCTGAACATCAGTAAATGAGGAGGAGCAGATTGTGGTATTAGATAAAACGGGTATGAAGATAAGTAGATGGGGAAAAGGAATCCTTTCTGGATTTCTTTTGCTAGGTGCATTACAATTGCCGGTATCATCAGTTTCAGCTGATTCATCCATAGATCGTACTGTTCGTGTTGCCCTGTTTCTAGATGCGGGGAGCACCTATAAATCAACTGTTCCAGCAGTTACTCTCAAAGCAGAATCAGAGTGGTCGGCAGGATTCTCATTTGGAGGGGGATTTGAAAGCTGGGTTCAATTGAATGCCGGACAATCGGCACGGTTCAGTGTTGACGGATTCAAGGTAAAAGCGATGGAGAGCAAGGACTGGAGCATCGTTTCCGCTGCAGTTAAGAAGCTTCAAGGCACTGCGGACAAGCCTGTATTAATTGCTCTGGATCAAGGAGGAAGCACATTCTATCAAATCTTTACCGGACCTTATGCCAGCGCTGATGAAGCTAGCAAGGCAGCTACACGAGTCGCTTCCTCTATACCAGGACAATTAAAAGGACAAGCACCTGAGGTTAGAGGAAGTTATTACTACACTGCAGGAAGCTTCGGAAGTAAGGGTGAGGCTGAAAGCCTTCGTCAAAGCATCAGCAGCCAAGGGGTTGACGCATACGTTGTATTAACTGCTCCACAGCAATTTGCTGTATGGGTCGGTGGAATGGCTAGTGAAAATGATCTGGCAGGCTTGCAGGCACAACTTGCTCAAACTATGCCGCAAGTATCACTTGCCCCTGTTAATCAGGGTACAGGTCTTATTGAATTTAAAGATGTTACACTAAATCTTGAAGTTCCTTCTCCGGTTGATCATTATAAATTGACAGGTGCTGATGCTAAGCTGATTATTCGAGATGGAGAGCAATCGGTTATTCAGGTAACTGAACGTTCTGCACGTCAGTATCGTGGAGATTTTGAAATTAGCAATTATAACGGCCAATTGGCACTCGTCAATGAGATTTCGTTGGATCAGTACCTTTATTCTGTTGTAGCTGCCGAGGTTCCTTCGTCATGGCATCTGGAATCATTGAAAGCACAAGCTGTGGCTGCTCGCAGCTATGCTCTATATAATTCAGCTATCAATAAGTTCAAAGTAGCAGGACTCGTAGACACGACGTTAAGTCAGGTGTATAACGGGGTGGATAAAGAGATTGCAAGCATTACACAGGCTGTCGATAGTACAGCTGGAGAAGTTATCATGGCAAATGGCAAGGTTGTCGAAGGTGTTTTCTCTTCTAATAGTGGAGGGGTAACAGCAGATTCATCAGAAGTGTGGAACAGTGTAAATTCCATATATTCAAGTACTTTGAGCCAAGAGGACAAGGCGGCTGAGGCTTCATTGAAATCCTGGTACCATGTTCTTTTGTCGACTGGCAAGACAGGGTATATTCGTGAAGATAACATTGTATTAACGGGTGGATCTACAGCTGCAGGGCTTAAAAAGCTCGCGGTCACAACGAGCTCTGTTATGGTCAGACCATTGCCAATAATTCAATCTAACGTAGAACCAGTTGCTAAAATGAATCCAGGTGAAGAGGCGATCATTTTGGACAAGGTGAGTGAGTCGAGCTCATATGCTTGGGTTAGAGGTCCTTTCAGTTCCGATGATTTGGTGAAATCGTTAAAAGGCAAAACTGTAACGGAAGCTCCAGCTACTATTACGAACCTGGAAGTGACCCAAAGAGGTCCATCTGGCCGGGTATTGCAGGTTAAAGCAAATGGTCAAATTCTGGATGTAAAATATCCTGATCTCTACAGATCAGCGTTAGGCGGACTTCCAAGCACGCTGTTTGATATTGTTGCTATCGGAAGGTATACTGTACAAGGTGCTGGGGACGTTAGGTCAACGGCGACATCGACTTCAGGGACAACAGTATTGTCTTCGTCCGGCGTAAAGACAAGCAGCGGCAACAATTTAGTCGTAATGGGTGCGGACGGAGTATCGAGAGTTGTTGAACAAAGTAACGAGTTTATGTTTGTAGGACGTGGAAATGGTCATGGTATCGGCCTGTCCCAGTGGGGCGCTAAAGGCATGGCTGACGCAGGGTATGATTATCGCCAAATTTTGCAACACTACTATCAAAATGTGTCTATTGTAAGGAATGAACAATAATGAATGTTGAATTATATGATTTTGAACTTCCAGAAGAATTAATTGCTCAAACTCCATTGACGGATCGCAGTGCTTCACGGTTGTTAACGCTGAATAAAAATGATGGTAGTGTAGAGCACCATACGTTTTCAGATATATTGAAATATTTGCGTCCTGGCGACACGCTAGTGCTAAATGATACTCGAGTTATTCCAGCACGTTTGTTTGGTGTCAAGGAGGATACTGGAGCAAAGGCTGAAGTATTACTGCTCAAAAATTTGGGTGAAGATTGCTGGGAAGCTCTTGTTAAACCGGGAAAAAAATTAAAAACAGGCTCAGTGATTGTTTTTAGTGATGAATTAAAAGCGACGATTGAATCTGAGGGAGAAATGGGTGAACGTGTTCTTCGTTTCTTATACACAGGAATTTTTAATGAAATTTTAGACCGATTGGGTCAAATGCCTCTTCCACCATATATTAAAGAAAGACTCGAAGACCAGGAGCGGTATCAGACGGTATATTCCAAGCATGAAGGTTCTGCCGCTGCACCTACAGCTGGACTTCATTTTACAGAATCTTTGCTGCAGCAAATATCCGATCAAGGAATCGATATTGCTTTTGTAACACTTCATGTGGGATTAGGAACTTTTCGGCCGATGTCGGTTGATCGTGTAGAGGATCATGTAATGCATGAGGAATACTACGTGCTTCCACAGGAAACAGCTGACCTTCTTAATGCAACTAAAGCCCGAGGAGGCCGTGTTGTTGCTGTAGGCACAACATCTGCACGGACGCTGGAAACAGTGGCTCAAAAATGCGGGAATGATCCTGTGGTTAAAAGCAGCGGTTGGACAGGTATTTTTATTTATCCTGGCTATGAGTTTGGATTAGTGGATGCCCTGATTACTAATTTCCACTTACCTAAATCCACGTTAGTGATGCTGGTAAGTGCACTTGCAGGTCGGGAAAATATTTTAAACGCATACAAGGAAGCGATCGAACAGAAATACCGTTTTTTCAGCTTTGGCGATGCAATGTTCATATATTAAAATAAGTTCAGCTTTTCAGCATATGAACTACCTATAAAGGGATGGTTGATAATATTGGCAGCAATAACCTACGAACATATCAAAACGTGCAAACAATCCGGTGCCAGGCTGGGACGTGTACACACGCCCCATGGCATAATTGAGACCCCAGTATTTATGCCGGTCGGAACTCAGGCTACAGTCAAGACAATGAGCCCTGAGGAATTAAAGGAAATGGATGCGCGTATTATTCTGAGCAATACGTATCATTTGTTTTTGCGTCCGGGTCATGAAATTATTCGGGAAGCTGGAGGGCTCCATAAGTTCATGAACTGGGATCGTGCGATATTGACCGATAGTGGTGGATTCCAAGTGTTCTCACTTAGTGAGATGCGTAAAATTACAGAGGAAGGCGTACATTTTCGTTCTCATTTAAGTGGTGATAAGTTGTTCCTCTCTCCCGAGGTTGCTATGGAAATCCAGAATGCGCTGGGTTCAGATATCATGATGGCTTTTGACGAATGTGCTCCATATCCAGCTGAGTATGATTACGTGAAGCATTCGCTAGAGCGTACAACTCGTTGGGCTGAACGTTGCCTCAAAAGTCATGCACGTCCTGACGATCAGGGCTTGTTTGCTATCGTTCAGGGTGGTATGTACGAAGATTTGCGCAAACAGAGCGCTAGAGATTTGACTTCCATGGATTTCCCGGGGTATGCTATTGGTGGACTGAGTGTAGGTGAGCCTAAGCATTTGATGTATGATGTGCTGGACTATACAGTTCCACTTTTGCCAACAGACAAGCCTCGTTATTTGATGGGAGTCGGTTCACCGGATGCACTTATTGAGGGATCAATTCGAGGAATTGATATGTTCGATTGTGTGTTGCCTACCCGGATTGCGCGTAATGGTACAACAATGACAAGTCAAGGCAGATTGGTCGTTCGAAACGCTCAGTATGCTAAAGACTTTGGACCGCTTGATCCTGAGTGTGATTGCTATACTTGTCGGAACTATTCCCGAGCGTATCTCCGCCATTTGATTAAAGCAGATGAAACGTTTGGACTTCGGCTGACTACATATCACAATTTGCATTTCCTAGTTAATCTGATGGGCAAGGTTCGTCAGGCAATTATGGATGACAGATTGCTTGATTTTCGGGATGAGTTTTTTGAACAGTACGGTCTGATTGGCAATGAAAAAGGATTTTAATGGATTCAGGACATAAAGGGGAAGGAGGAAATGTACATGTTTCAATATGCAGCAGCTGCGCCATCAGGAACGAGTCAGCTAATTTCTTTCATTGTTCCACTCGTGCTTATGTTTGCAGTATTTTATTTCTTATTGATTCGTCCGCAAAAGAAAAAACAGCAAACTCGTAATAACATGCTTAACGCTCTTCAAAAGGGTGATAAGATCGTTACGATCGGTGGTTTGCATGGTACGATTATGGAAATGGCAGACGATACGGTTGTTCTTCGCGTGAATGATGTGACTAAATTGACTTTTGATCGCAATGCGATCAGTCATCGCGTGGACACGCCTTCAGAGAGCAAATAATCGAATTCGGTAATTGCTGTTAGATGAGATTGTAGGATAGCCCGCATTGCGGGCTATTTTTTTGTCTAAAGAAAGGGGCTGTCGTAAAAGTAGGTTTATTGTCAAAACTAGAATAAGCCGTGCAAGGAAGACGATCCCCACACCCTGCACCGATTGATCCCGCCCCGCCACATTCTATGACCGTATCTCATGTGAAATAGTGTCATGATGCGGAATTCCTGAAATTCCTGCAAATGTGCAGGCTTTGATCATGTAAAGCCTCTAAATGCCCTAAATTGCTGCGAATGTGCAGGATTTCTCTAAGGATTCTTTTCAAACCAGTCTATTCTGAACCATATTCCTGCATTTTTGCAGGCTTCTGTTCATCCTTTCATAGCAACTTTAAAAAAACTGTACTTTTACATTCTTTTCCTGATATTTTGCCTTTCCACTGCAAAAAAGAAGTGTCCTCAAAGTTATCTTAGATAACAATTTTGGGACAGCCTCGCGATCCGCAAAATCCGAGTGTCTGCATTAGACAAACCTCGTAAAGCAATGCAGGGAAGGGGGAATTATAGGGGAGGGGCAACAACCATTTACATACTACAGCAATAAGCCAGGTTGATTTCCTATTGTTCTTACTGCGTATCTACTTACTCGATTTGAAAAGAAACTCGACAAACTAACCGAAAGTAAACGAGCCAAAGTGAGGAAATCTATGGAGAATGATCTTTTTGATTTAGTTCAGCTCACATAAAATGGAAATCTTTAAGCATTAGAATCAATTATTCAAACCTTTTTCCCTGCAATTCGGAGTCAACGCATGAATGTTACTACTGGACGTCAAGACGATCTTAAGCAAGTTATTGTAGAGACTGTTATTAAAAAAATCCTTTCCTACTGATCTATTAAGAGTCCAGATTTTACAAGCTTCTGTGAGAACATCACTAATAGTTTGATCGCTCTATTATATGTGAGTTGCACCGCAACATTTTGCAGCATCATTCGTCTAATTAAAAAAAATGAAAAGTGGCGATCACGTCGTGCGACGAATTATTACGAAATTATTGATATGTGCCGGGTTGCTTGCTTCTGTTACCCTTCCGTTACAGGTTGGCTATGCTCAGGCATCGATATCTGAGCTGCCGATCATTGAAAATGACGCAGCCGTGTTTCAATTGATATCGCACAAAATATCTGCAAAATTGAACAAGTCAACCATCACATTGGATTCGGAGTCCTTGAAAGTTTCTCCACTGCTTATGAAGAACGGCAACCTCTACTTACCGATCAAGTGGCTAGAGCTAGCGCAGGTTGGAAAGATCATGAAGAGCACAAAAACGAATAGTTATTGGGTCGAGTTTAGTCCAGATCATCCGACTTACTTTTCGACCATTCATTTCAAGCCTGACAGCCCCAAACTATATACTGAATCGAACGGCAAACTTACAGTGCTCGATGATGCGCAGAAAATTCTGCCACCGTTTATGAAAAACAATACGCTGTATGTTCCAGTTTCAATGTTGCCGCGGATGGGGATGAACTATAACTGGAGCCAGGGAAATTTGCAGTTGACGTGGAATGAGATGTCAGCGAAAGTCCTGCACCCTGTCTATACGACAGAGGCGGATCGCATCACGTTCAGTTCATTGGTTCAAAAGGGGTACGGGGACGTTTATTTAATGCATAGCATGGGTCTTGGCGGTATGACCGGCATTCCGGATAGTAAAGGGCCAAAGGCCACCGACAAGTTGATCAAAATTGGAAATCGTGAATTTAGTCGGGTTGAGTTTTCCGTTGATCTCCGTCCAGGACCGAATCCGCTGCAGATTCATTCTAATGACAATCCATCTGCAGACATCATCGTCAATCGGATCGTTAAGGATCCATCCTTGATTCCTATCCGATATACCCATGATACGTATGCGGATAGTCTCGTGTTTATGGAACCAACACAAGGCTACCTGCGGGTAAAGGCCGGAGAAGCCATAGAAATTAGCGGATCTGTCTTTACGGAGAATACGCAGAGTCTTGGGTTGGAATTGACGAGGTTTCAGACTGGAGACTATCAAATAAGTGGCAACCGAACAGTCGTTCAGATAAACGAGAATAGAGAGTTTAGTGGCTCGATCGCGATTAATGAGCCAGGCAGTTATTTGATTAATATACTTAAACTTAGTCGGGACGTATTCGGAAGGGGAGAGACACCGCGGTACATCTCAGAAAAACGGGCGGAGATTGCGGTTGAAGTACTGCCGAAAGGCAAGTAGCTGGAAGAGCTAAAAAGTATACGCATGCAGGGCTATCCATCGGATAGCTCTTTTATTTTAGGCTTTAGCCATTGAGTGCGTGAAACGCACGAAACAAAAAACCACCCGCTATGCGGGTGGAGGGACCTAGGGTTTGACCACTAAGACCATTCCGATAAAATTGAGATGTTCAGGCTCAAAAAAGAATGGTCTAAGATGGCAAAAAGAACTATAGTCTAGCTCACACAAAGTGGATGTGTAAGTACCACATTGTGTTTACTCCGAAGTATAGACGCAAAGAGATATTTTAATGATTTCTTTGAGGAAGTAATTGCCTTACAGAAGAAATATAAGCCACCCCATGGCTACATTGACAATGCACTTCTGACGAACGTGGCTTTGATTACTGATCGTTGGGCGTATTTTCTAAAAAAAAATTATTATGCCTGAATGTCACGTGGAATATCGATTCGATCTTGGAACCGATTTGCCCATTTCAAGCCGAGAGAGGACGCAACACCTGCTAGAATAAGTCCGCCGAGCATATCGATTAGCCAATGAATACCTAAATAGAATATGGAGAATACAATGATAGCAGCACTACTGACTGCAATTGCTGCCCAAATGCGATTTCCGGATCGAACAGCCAGTATGGCAACAGTAACTGAAATCGATGTATGAAGGCTCGGAAAGCAATTATTTATGCCGGATAACGGACGATATAGCGTATTAAATTCAGGAAAAGCCTCGAGCATGTATAAAGAAGCGCCTGAAGGAGCAAAGGACCAAACTTCATTTACTGGAATTAACAGATAGAAGGGAATTGCTATCAAATAGTTAATCATTACAGCACAACAGGTAGCTTTAAGAAACTGAAGCCTTCTCTCACCAGCAAAAATGATTAAGGAGGATAGAATTAGTGCCTGGAATACAACTAGATAGAAAAAAGAGGATATGGTCGTAATCCAATCCGAATGAAACCAGCTTTGGAAGGTAGCCACAAACTTACCCTCAAGAGAGAAAAGCCAAGGTGTGAAATCCGCGTTATAGGAAATACTCTCTTCAAACTTAAGCTCTAGGCTGTTAAGTAAGAGTACCCCAATCATGGATAAAAACATAATCAAGAAAACTTTAGAATGGATGAGTTCCTTTACGAAACTGACAATAGGGCGCCATGGGTTGGACAAGGTTCCTATGCCAATTAGAACCAATGTTACAACGACCGTCAGTGCTGAAATTGAGAACATCGAGTGAAATTGCAATGATAAATCCTCCTTATGTAAACTGGGACAGATATGACCAGATTACCATAACCGGAGAATTAATGTAACCAAAGCTTATTTTTTATGCAAATTTACTCCAAGCACACCGCCTGCTGCACCGATAAGTAAGGCCGGGATGAGAAGTGAAAGATCGCTAAATGTTAGAGAACTGTCGAGGGCCAGAAAACTGATAATAAAAAGCAACACTCCATAAAACAATCCTGTTACAGCACCTTGATACAATCCCTTACGACCAGCACGTTTTCCTGATACCAGTCCACCAAACAAAGCCGATAGGGAATGCACGATATAGATATACAAAGTAAGATCGGTCTCTTCAATTATTTCAGACTGAAGCAATAAGGATAATCCCAAAGCACCGATCATCATCCAAAGAAAAGCGTACCATAAACCGGATAACGTGGGGTGTGATAACCTGAAAGAAAAGATGAGGCGGATGTAGTGCATGACGCGATCCTCCAATCGTAAATATTGATATCCCATATGTATGGTCAAGCTGCCGGCAATATGACTGAAGGGAATGTTTTTTAAGGAATAAATTGTTGGGGATTGGAAGGAGGAATTAAGGTCAAAATAGCAATACATTATTTTCTTGCAGATGATCGCTATTGGGAGGGAATCACTGTGACTGAACATATATTCTCGCTCGTATTTCGTACGATACTTATGTACTTTTCGGTGTTTATATTTATGAGAATTATGGGAAAAAGAGAAATCGGCGAGTTATCGATATTTGATCTGGTGATCTCTATTATGATTGCAGAAATTGCTGTTATGGCGATTGACAGTGAGACGCCTTTGTACGATGGATTTGCGCCCATGATCACTCTGCTTGTTATTCAGATCGTAACCGCAGGATTATCTCTTCATTATCCAATGGTCCGTCTGTGGTTCGATGGCAAACCAAGCGTTATTATTCGTAGCGGAAAAATAAACCGGGATGAAATGAAGAAGCAGCGATACAATCTTGATGATTTAGTTACTCAGCTTCGTGCGCAAAAAATAGACAATATCGGAGATGTAGAATTTGCTGTACTTGAAACTAGCGGACAGCTTAGCGTTTTGCCTAAGGATAATTCTGAGAAGGAAACCGCTGAGTCCAAGTACAATAAGCGAGATTCGACGAATAACAAGGACACAAAAGAGGCGTTAGCTGCCTCTCTTGCATCAAAAATCAAATATGAAGCACTGCCATTTTCACTTATTATGGATGGACGGGTAGATGATGATAATTTAAAAATTATCGGAAAGACGCGATTTTGGTTGAAGAATCAAATCCAAGCGTATGGGGTGAATGATTTTAAGGATGTGTTCTATTGTTCAATTGATCATAAAGGCAAAATCTACGTTAATAAAAAAGAAAAGTGGTTATAGCTATTGTGTAAACCATTTACGCAACAAGGGCAAGCGCTTCACATCCTGAAAATCAATCAGACCAATAAAACCTGCTAACGCCACATAAAGGATTCCTGCTATCATCGAGGTGGCAATGAATTGAAGAATCATGCTTGAACTCATAATGACTTCGTTAAACATAAAGGTTGTGGCTCCGGCCATAATAATCATCAAACAACACACCTTGATCAGATCTAGCCAAGGAAGACGGTAATGAAGTGAACGGGATACGCTGAAGCTGTGAAGTATGGTTACAATGACAAAATTAACGATAATGGCGATGACAGCCCCATAGATCCCAAAGTCAGGATTGGACGCAAGGTAGAAGATTAATGAAATTTTTACGATAGCCCCGATTAAGGTATTAATCAAAGCCCGTCCCGGTTTGTCTAACGCCTGCAAAGTTGCCTGGAGCGGAGCCTGAGCATACAGAAAGATGGCAAATGGAGCCATCGTTTTAAGCATCCCGGCAATTTCGGTGTTTTTATAAATAAGCAGACATAGCGGTTCAGCGAGAACATACATAATGACGGCGAATGGTGCGCCTGTGACTAGTGCAAGTCTTAAGGATTGATGCAGACGCAAATGGATGGTTCGCATATCGCCTTTTGCCTGGGCTTCGGCCAAAGAAGGCACCAGGGAGATAGCGAGCGATGAAGTTAGTGCTCCAGGAAGCAGCAGCAACGGGATTATCATGCCTTGAAGCGCTCCATATTGTGAAGTTGCTGCAGCGGTTGCTATTCCCGCAATAGCGAGGCTTTGTGCGGTAGTAATCGATTCAAGCAGATAAGACATAGAACCAACAAGTTTTCCCCCAGTTACTGGAATCGCTACTCTCATAATGCGGCCAAGTGAAGGAACAAACAGCTTTGTGAATGGCCTGTGCTCCTCTGTTGTTTGCTTTTTCATTTTCCGTTGAGCCCGAGCTTCTCTTGACCGAAGTCTTTGATATTGCCATAGCAGCACCGCAAGACCAATAACTTCTCCAGCGACGACACCAAGCATGGCTCCCGCAGCCGCATATTCAATGCCTTTAGGTAAAAGAAGGAATGAAAACCATAACACGCAAATAATTCTAGCAATGGTCTCAAGAATTGATGAGACTGCGGATGGGATCATATCCTGCTTGCCTTGAAAATATCCACGGTAAACAGCCGAGACAGAAACGATAATAATCATTGGACTCATGGCGATAAATGTCTGATAAACTCGGGGATCGGTCAAAATATAACGGCTTACCCAAGGAGCTCCGAGCAGACAAATTAGCATAAATAAACAGCCAGCAACTATGGAGAATATTAGGCTCGTCCTCAGAATGACTGCAGATCGATAGGATCGCCCCTCTGATTCCGCCTCAGCCACCAGTTTGGCTACAGCAAGTGGAATTCCTCCCGAAATAATCGTAACCAGTACAAGAAAAAATGGGTATCCCAGTTGATATAATCCAACGCCCTCAGCGCCAATAACACGGGGTAGCAAAATGCGAGGGATAAAGCCGAGTATACGATTGACGATACCTGCTACTAGAAGAATCATAGTGCCTTGAATAAAAGTCTGCTTATTCAAAGTAATTTCCCTCTCTCCCGTTTTGAACATAACAGCTGGACAACATTTATGACTATTATTAAAGATATGCAGGACCTGTCCGGCTTCATGACTTGTCTTTTTTAGTTGGAAGCTTTTATCCAAGCAGGAATCGAAAAAATGAAGTAGAATGTAATAAGACAGGGTTGATGGAAGGAGGCTTCATGATGGCAAAAGAAGAGTTCACCGAGAAACATCTAAATGAAGCGATTGAAACGTTATGCCAAAGTAAGGCAGAGGAGTTCCGGCTAATCGGCTATGAGCATGTTACAGGGTCGGATATTTGGGCGTGCATTAACCAGAAATATGAAAAGAACGGTTTTCCGCCACTGCACCAATTGGTGAACGATATTCTTTCCCTAAAGGCGACCCAGTTTATGAACTATATGACGATTTCCGCTTATCGTGGATCCCGTTTCGAATGAAAGGGGTCTTTTTTGTGATGAAAACTTGAGGAATACGTTAACAAAAAGACAACAATTGATAAATTGACTGGCTTTTCCTGCATCGCTATAATAGGAATATTGAGAATTGAAAGGGGAACGAAGTGCGGGATGAAAAGAATTATAGCATTCATAACCGTCGTGGTTGTATCAACTGCAATTATGGCATGGACAACTCCTGACCTGCTTAAAAATGTCCGTCTTGGCCTGGATTTAAAGGGCGGATTTGAGATCCTGTATGAGGCATCGCCAATTGAAGGCGGCGCAAAGGTAACGCGGGAGTCGCTCTTAAAAACAGCGCAAAGTCTTGAGGAACGGGCGAACAAGCTCGGTACCAGCGAACCTGAGGTAACAACAGAAGGTTCAGACCGTATCAGACTAAAGCTTGCGGGTGTAACCGATGAAGCAGAGGTTCGCAAGCAAATGAAAGAACCTGCATCACTCACTTTCCGCAGTAAGGATGGAAAGGAGACCGCTGCCGATCAGTACAACAAAATCGAGATGATTGGTACTGATTTCACTGAAAATGGTGCAAAACTGGAATTCACTCAAATGAATGAGCCAATAGTTGGCATCAAGGTGAAGAGCAAAGATAAATTTGCTGAAGTGACTAAGCGTCTGCTTGGTCAGCCTTTAGCCATTTATATGAATGATACTTTGATCTCTGCACCTGTTGTACAAGCAGTATTAACTGATGGAACTGCATCCATCAGCGTAGGCGGTGACCTTAACGAAGCGAAGGAGCTTCGTGATCAGATCAATCTCGGTGCATTGCCTCTGAAGCTAACTGAGAAATACTCCCAAAGTGTTGGAGCTACGCTTGGTAAGCAATCTTTGAAACAAACGATTGAAGCTGGCTTGATCGCATCCGTATTAATTATCCTATTTATGGTTGCGATGTATCGCATTCCGGGCTTATTTGCGGGATTCGCTCTTATTGTTCACACTTGGCTATTGATACTCGTATTTGTGTGGGCAGACTTCACGTTAACCCTGCCTGGTGTTGCGGCGTTCATACTAGGTGTCGGGATGGCCGTGGATGCTAATATTATTACAAACGAACGGATTAGGGAAGAGATACGAAGCGGGAAGAGTATTATGTCTGCCGTCAAAGCAGGGGGCAAGCATTCCTTCCGTACGGTAATGGATTCCAATATTACGACGATAATTGTAGCTGCAGTTATGTACATGTTTGGTACAGGTGCTGTAAAAGGTTTTGCGCTTGTGCTCATCGTTGAAATCGTGCTTAGTATTGCTACGAATATTTATTTCTCCCGCTTCCTGCAAAACCTGCTCATTAAAGCTGGTAAGCTGTCGAAGCCGAAATATTTCGGTATAAAGGAGAGTGAAATTCGTGAGCTCTAATCATAAAAACATTAAAACTCTTGATTTTGTACATCTAAGTAAATACTTTTATATTTTTTCAATTACATTGACGGTTTTGGGTCTCATTTTCCTCGCTATTCTCGGTTTGAACTACAGCGTAGATTTCAAAGCCGGATCTAATGTGGACATGACGTTAACCAAAAATTTAACAGCAGAAGAGATCACGCCGATCCTTGAAAAGCTTGAAATTTCCAAAGACGCCGATCTTACGGTTGGTGATCAAAGAATGAGCATTCGCTTTAACGAAGTATTGAATGAAACTCAAGATCATCAATTGAAGGAAGAGATATTGAAGCTTGATGGCGGAGCCTCCTTTGAAGTGAATACTGTAGATCCTGAAATGGCGAAAGAGCTTGCCAGAAATGCGATCTATGCAGTTCTGATTTCTTGTATCGGGATCATCATTTACGTAAGTATTCGATTTGAGTGGCGTTTTGCAGTAGCTGCGATCGTAGCGCTTCTACATGATGCGTTTATGGTAGTTGCCGTCTTCTCGATATTCCGTTTTGAAGTTGATCTTACCTTTATCATTGCGGTCCTCACCATAATCGGTTATTCGATTAATGATACTATCGTTATTTTTGACCGGATTCGTGAGAACCTGCGTTTTGCTAAACAGAAGACAACAGCAGATTTGCATGAGCTCGTTAACCATAGTGTGTCCCAAACTATTATGCGTTCTTTGTATACGGCACTTACCGTCTTTATTGCAGCGTTCTTCCTGTACCTTTTCGGCGGAGAGTCCATCAAAATGTTCTCGCTGGCGATGGTTATTGGACTATTGTTTGGTGCATATTCATCAATCTTTATTGCAAGTCCGCTCTGGTTCTTACTTAAGAGCAAGCAAAAGAATAAGCCGGCCAAAGCGTCCTAAACGACTATTTAGCCTATGTTTGGTATGATAGAGCCGCGTCCTTTTTGACGCGGCTTTATCACTCTTTTCAGAAAGATTGTGCTTCAGGAGGGTTACTATGACACGCGAACAGACCGTGCAAGCGGACTCTATGACTTGGCTCGGTATAGTTAACCATGTAGTCCTGTCATTGCTTAAAGGAATAGTGGGCTTGTTGTTTGACAGCCCTGCTCTGCTAGCTGGAGGATTGTATTCGGCCTCGGATGCAGCGGCTTTAGTGGTAAAAAGAGTTAAATTTCCTCATCTGCGAAAACAGACGGGGGCGACACAGCGTATATTTACCCACAAAGAATCTATAAGACCTTTGGTAGCTATAATGGTCTCGGTTGTATTACTTCTCTGCGCATTGCAACTCGGCATTTCTTCGATTACTGCGCTATCTGAAGGAAATGTTTCTGCGCCTGGTTATATGGCTGGCGTTGCTATCGTAATCGCCATTGCGATTAAAGAGGCAGTATTCCAATTTCAATACCGGTGGTGGAGAAATAGATCGCCAGAAGATACACAATCATTAATTGAGTCTCATCGTTATTCTCTGTATTCTTCAATTGCCATTCTAATTGGTGTTATCGGCGCTATGACGGGACAGGCCTGGGATTTAGAGGCTATGATATATCTTGATACAGTAGCATCTCTTTTTGTAGTATGTCTTCTGATTTGGAGAGTGTATCGTTTGATTAGCACCTCTATTTACGACGCACTTCTCTCGGAGAGACAGGAGGATACGACCAGTTTTATAGAAACTGTTCAGAGGGTACATGGCATTATTGCAGTTGAAGATTTGAAAGCGCGTGAGAGAGGGCATTACGTGACTGTAGACGCCAAAATCAGTGTGAATCCACGCCTGACCGTTCAGGAGGCGAATATTATAGCTAACCGGGCCAAGGTGCTGCTCATGAGTCGTTTCTCTCATGTTAGTGATGTCAGTATTCTCATTTTACCCTATGATCCCGGCTATCCTTATAAAAGCAATCATGATGATGCAGGTGATAACAGTACGACCTTAATTCAATAAATATTTGTTGTTTGAATATCGGTAGCGACATTTGCTTCGGTGTACTGGTGAAAGAAGGTGTAATTGTGCTTCAACCGAAATATGACTGGAAGGTTCTGCTTTCAAATGAAACAGACGCTCAAATGCTGAGCGAACTGCTTGAAATTCATCCTTTTCTGGCTAAATTATTAGTGTCTCGCGGGATGAAAACAGCTAACGAGGCGAACGCATTTTTGAATGGTTCTGTGGAGGATATGCACGATCCTTACCTGCTAAGCGGTATGAAAGAGGCAGTGCCTCGTATAATGCAAGCTCTGGAGTATGGCGAGCGCATATTGATCTATGGTGATTACGATGCGGATGGAGTATCGTCTACTACACTGATGATTCAGTTAATGCGCAGATTAGGAGCTAATTTTGAATATTATATTCCGCATCGCTCGAAGGAAGGGTATGGACTTCACATTCATGCTTTGGAAGAGGCCCATAAACGAGGGGTTACATTAGTTATTACGGTAGATACAGGCATTAGTGCGGTTGATCAAATAGCCTATGCTAACAATGCTGGTATGGATGTTATAGTTACGGATCATCATGAGCCGCCAGATTTTTTACCTGAAGCTTATGCACTTATTAATCCCAAACTCCCTTATTGTCAGTACCCCTTCAAGGGATTGGCAGGTGTAGGGGTGGCTTACAAGCTCGCAACTGCTTTGCTAGGTCCAGATGTACCTGAAGCATGGAGTGAACTGGCTGCATTAGGAACGATTGCGGATTTAATGCCTTTAGTTGGAGAGAATCGAATGATTGTCCGCACAGGACTTAAATCCATGTCGCAATCCCCGTTTCCTGGGATGACGGCATTGCTTAAGGTGGCAGGGTGGAACAAAGGAGAAGTGTCCTCAACTCAGGTTGCCTTTGGACTAGCTCCAAGGATTAACGCGAGCGGCAGAATGAGCCATGCGAACAAAGCAGTAGCACTATTAACCGCAGAAAGTTCGGAACAAGCAGACATGGCAGCCCATGAGCTTGATCTTTTGAATAAAGAGAGACAGTCGCTGGTTGAAAATATAGTGGGCGAAGCGATGGATATGCTCGAAGGTAAGGAAGCCTCAGGGAACCTGCCTGATGTTATCGTTGTAGCAGGAGAAGGTTGGAATGTAGGAGTTGTTGGTATCGTAGCTTCCAAAATTCTTGAGCGGTATTATCGTCCGACTCTTGTACTGGGAATTGATTCTGATACTGGCCAGTGCAAGGGCTCAGCCAGATCAATTCCGGGCTTTGATATTTATGAAGCATTAAATCATTGTTCTAGTCTTCTGGAACATTTTGGCGGACATCCATCCGCAGCAGGTATGTCACTTCATCGTGATCAATTGGAACAATTTGATCAGAGGTTGAATGCATTTGCTTCAGACCTGCTGCTGCCAGAACATTTAATCCCTACAATGACAGCTGATCTTGAATGCTCACTACAGGAAATAACGTTGCCTATCATTGAACAATTGGAAGGATTAGCTCCATTTGGCATGGACAATCCCAGTCCTCGTCTGCTCATTCGAGGCGCTAAGCTGCTGGAGCTTAGACAAATGGGCAAAGATGGAAAGCATTTAAAATTAACGCTAGAACAGCATGGAAAAATGATTGAGGCTCTGGCTTTTGGCAAAGGAGAGATAGCTTATTTGCTCTCGAAGGATGCCATGGTCGACATCATTGCTGAGCCTGGGATTAACGAGTGGAATGGTTCTCGCAAAGCTCAACTGTTTATTCAGGATATATCGATTCCTCAGCTGCAGGTGTTTGATTATCGCGGCTCCAGGCATCCAGAATCTGCAATACAAGACATCCTAGAGCATCTGTTAAAGCTGCCAAATTGCCAAGCTAATTCAATGGCAGTCGTGTTAAACGATGGTTCGGATGACATGTATAATTTTAAATTGAAGGACACCTCTCTTTGGGTATATGATAGGAGAGTTGGTGTTCTTCCGAAAAGTGATGGTTTGGAAAATGCTGCTGCCCATCACATTAGAACACTATTTGTTATGGAGCTTCCTAAATCGCCCGTTATCTGGAATACCATATTAACTCTCTTCACATCGTTAGAAAGAGTATTTCTGATGCATCCGATGTCCACATCTGATGATGTGATCGAGATTCCATCTCGTGATCATTTTAAACAGATCTATGCGCTTCTTAGAAGGCTTGCTGTGGCAAGTATAGCTGAAGACGAGCTGGTACAAGCTCTGAAGGCCCGAACCTCGTTATCAAGACGTATGCTGGCGATGACGCTGGATGTTTTTGAAGAACTCGACTTCATCGAACGGGCATCGGGAATAATAACGGTAAATAACGCACCCTCCAAACGTCCGCTAGATAGTTCAAGCAAATACAAGGAACTGGGATGGTTGGCAGAGATGGAGCAAATGCTGCTGCACTCACGTGCGTCCCAAATTACCGAATGGATGCTGGCCCAAATTCAGGAGGTTTCATAATATAAGTTTTTTGTTTTGTTGGTTATGCATTTAATTTAGGAGGAGATCTATTTGGATTTCAAAGATTACATTCGGGTGATTCCGGATTTTCCGCAACCTGGTATTAGTTTTAAAGATATTACGACTCTACTTAACGATGGGGAGAAGTATCGTCTGGCAATTAATGAACTGAAGGAATTGGTTTCTGATCTGAAAATTGACCTTATTGCGGGTCCGGAGGCACGCGGGTTTGTAATTGGAGCTCCGCTTGCTTACGCATTAGGCGTAGGATTTGTTCCTATTCGCAAGAGCGGCAAATTGCCTTATGAGACCATTGAGGCTGGATACGACCTTGAGTATGGTAAGGATACTCTGGCTATGCATAGTGATGCAATCAAGCCGGGACAAAATGTACTCATAGCTGATGACCTGCTGGCAACAGGTGGAACGATTTCTACATCCATTAGTCTTGTACGTCAGCTTGGTGGTAATGTCGCCGGAACAGCATTTTTGATTGAACTTAGTGAATTGAACGGGCGCGATAAATTGGATGGAATCAATGTGGTTTCTTTGGTGAAATATTAATAAAAGATTGCAAAAAAGGCCCGTCCGGAATTTCCGGACGGGCTTTCTCACTGTCTAATTAATGTGATGACTCAGACTCCTCAAGATCGTTAGAAATACGAAGTACTTCAAACAATTTGAACAGAAGGCTTAGCAAAATACCAACAATTGTAGCTAAAGCCATACCTTTAAGTTCTACTGTACCGAGTGTCAAAGTTGTACCGCTAAGTCCGACAACGAGAACGACCGTTGCAAGCAGCATATTTGTAGCTTTGGAAAAATCTACTTTTTGCTCTACGAAGATACGAAGGCCAGATGCTGCGATAACACCGAACAACAGTAGCGATACACCACCCATAACTGGTGTTGGTATAAACGCAATAAGCGCTGAAAACTTACCAGAGAAGGAGAGCAGGATGGCGATAATAGCTGCTCCACCGATAACAAAGGTAGAATATACTTTTGTAAGAGCCATAACTCCGATGTTTTCACCGTATGTAGTATTTGGTGTTGAACCAACGAAACCGGAAATTACTGTTGAAATACCGTTACCGAGCAAGGAACGATGCAATCCAGGATCTTTGGATAAATCTTTGCCAACGATGTTGCTCGTTACAAGCAAGTGTCCGATATGCTCAACGATTACGACGAGAGCTACAGGAATGATTGTGATGATCGCGGACATGTTAAATTGAGGCGTTGTAACATCAGGCATTGAGAACCATTTAGCATTCGCGATGGCTTCTGTATTTACTTCGCCCATGAAATAAGCTACAACATAACCTGTAACGATACCGATCAGAATATGAATGATCTTAGGGAATCCTCTGAATAGAACCGCACCAAATACGGTAACACCTAGGGTAATGAGTGAGAGTGTGATATGTGATGGATTCGGTGTCCAAGGTTCTGCAGGTTTACTGTTAATCCATCCGGCCATTCCTGCAGCTACTGGTATAAGCTCCAGTCCAATTAGAGCGACGATGGCACCCATCGCAGCGGGAGGGAAGACAACGTCAATCCATTTCGTCCCAGCATACTTAACTAAAATACCGATCAGAATGAAAATAATACCTGTGACGATGAACGCGCCAAGTGCAAGGGCATATCCATTATCAGGATGGGTACCTAGCACAGCCAGAACAGGTGAAATAAATGCAAAGCTGGAGCCGAGGTATGCTGGAATTTTGCCTTTACAGATGAAGATGTAGAGTAGAGTACCGATCCCGTTCATTAGCAAAATCATGCTTGGGTCTACTCCGAACAAATTAGGTACGAGCACTGTACTGCCGAACATGGCGAACAGATGCTGCAGACTCAGCAATAGGCCGGGTCCAAATGGAACTTTTTCATTAACTTGAATTTCACGTTGCAAAACAGGGTCACTCCTTATTTTATAGGTGATGACTATCCTTAATAGATTAATTATATTGGCGACATTTTTCAACAATAAAATTATGATATCGTTTACTTTTTATTTACTATTTCCAGATTGCGATCATTTGAATACTTATGTATGAATAAAAAAGCCCGAAGCGAGTGGCTTGGGCTGGAAGCAAGTTGATTAAAGCTTAAAAGTTCTGACTTTGCTTCTCGGCTATGTCGCCTGCAATCGGCAATTTAAACGTCTTGCCTTGCAGAGCCATAAGCATAAGTACAATCCACAGAATGAAGCTAAGCGGAGAAATAATGAATGAGGCAATCCATCCGATGACTGGTATGTATGAAAGAATAATATTCAGGACGGTTAGTGTTCCAAAGATGATAATAGATTGCATCGCATGGAATTTGACAAACTTGCTTTGTTTTTCAATGATAAGAAAGATAATACCTGTAATAAATCCTAATACGTAGCAGAGCAGTCCGGCTACTTTGGGATCAAGTCCTGTTGATGAAGGTGTTATGTGTTCATTCATGCCGCTGATTTCCTCCTAATTTAAAATTATGAATTGTTATCATGAAAGATTATTCGCGATGAATGGATAAAATTCCTCTTTTTGGAATGCATTTTTGCATATTGTTAGCAAGGTTGTCAGCATCGCGCGATTTGTTGAATACTCTGGGCTAAGTGTTGACGGAAGAGACCTCAAGAGTCATAATAATATACAATCAAAAATGGGGCAAGAATGACATTTTGCAAGCAGTTATTCAGCTTATTTTCATATAGAAAGGAATCGAATAGATTCAATGGGCATAGAGCGATTACTTGAAAAGGCGTCCGCCTATATAAAAGAACCGGACCTTAACCGCATACGGGAAGCGTATGAATTCGCGGAACAAGCCCACCATGGACAGCTGCGGAAATCCGGTGAGCCGTATATTTTGCATCCGTTAGCGGTTGCAGAAATTGTCGTAGGCATGCATATGGACATATTGTCGATAATTGCCGCGCTTCTTCATGATGTTGTTGAAGATACTACGGTATCCTTAAAGGAAATCGGGAGCCAGTTCGGCAATGATTGTGCGATGCTGGTTGATGGGCTTACCAAGCTTGAGCGAATCAAATTTCAGTCCAAAGAAGAACAGCAGAATGAAAACTATCGGAAAATGTTTATCGCTATGGCTCAGGACATCCGTGTCATTGTCATTAAACTGGCTGACCGCCTGCATAATATGCGTACGCTGAAATATCAATCTGAAGAAAGCCAGCGCCGCATTGCTTACGAAACTCTGGAAATCTTTTGTCCAATCGCTAATCGGCTCGGTATTTCTGCAATCAAATGGGAAATGGAGGATATTGCTCTTCGGTATTTAAACCCGCAGCAATATTACCGCATTGCCAATCTGATGCGTAAGAAGAGAGCGGAGAGAGAGGAATTCATCAAGACCGTAATTTCCCGGATAGCCGAGAAGCTGGACGAAATGGGAGTAGAAGCGGACTTATCAGGACGGCCAAAGCATATTTACAGCGTGTATAAGAAGATGACAACGAAAAACAAGCAGTTTAACGAGATTTACGATCTGCTTGCGATTCGGATTATTGTAGATAATATTAAAGATTGCTATGCAACCTTGGGGATCATTCATACATTATGGAAGCCGATGCCTGGCAGATTTAAGGATTATATTGCTATGCCTAAGGCCAACATGTATCAATCTCTGCATACGACCGTTGTTGGACCGACTGGTGAACCAACCGAAGTGCAGATTCGTACATGGGAAATGCACAGGACTGCTGAGTACGGGATCGCTGCGCACTGGGCATATAAGGAAGGCCCTGACTCTGGCGGTCCAGAGAATAAAATGACCTTTTTCAACGAAATTCTGGAACTGCAACATGAAGCAAAGGATGCTTCAGAGTTCGTAGAGTCGCTTAAAATGGACTTTTTCTCGGATCTTGTTTTTGTGTTCACTCCTTCTGGTGAAGTTATTGAGCTGCCGACGGGCTCTGTGCCGCTGGATTTCGCATACCGGATTCATACTGAAGTAGGTAATCGTACAATCGGCGCCAAGGTGAATGGCCGAATTGTTCCGCTTGACCATAAATTAAAAACTGGCGATATTGTTGAAATTCTGACTTCAAAGCACTCGTACGGACCAAGTCAGGATTGGCTAAAAATCGCTCAGTCTTCGCATGCCCGAAGCAAAATTAAGCAGTGGTTCAAAAAAGAGAAGAGAGAAGAAAATGTTGATAAAGGACACGATGCAATTGAACGTGAACTTAAGCGAGCCAGTATAGATACTTCTGTCTGGATGACCGATGATAAGCTGCTGGAAGCTGCTAAAAAGTTTAATTTTAACGATATAGAGGATATGTTGTCTGCGATTGGTTTTGGCGGTCTTACAGCTGCGCAGGTAGTGACCAAATTGACAGAGAAGCTTCGTAAGGAGCAGGAGGAAGGAAGCTATATTGAGCTAACCTCCGAGGTTAAGGAAGTGAAGTCTGCTCCTGAGATTCGTAAATCTCGTCCAACTAATGGTGTAGTCGTTAAAGGAATTGACAATTTGCTCGTACGTTTTGCTAGATGCTGCAATCCTGTACCTGGAGACGACATTATCGGCTACATTACACGTGGTCGGGGTGTTTCAGTTCACCGCAGTGATTGTCCCAACATTCCTGCTGCCGGTGAAGGTGAAGAAGCTGCACGCGTCATTGAGGTAGAATGGGAGAATGCGATTGAAGCTAATTACAGCGTTGATATAGAGATCACTGGCCATGATCGCCGTAACTTCCTGAATGAGGTTCTACAGGCCGTTTCAGAGAGTAAAACGAACATTTCAGCAGTCTCTGGCCGTTCTGACAAGAACAAGATGGCTCTTGTTCATATGACGATTTTGATCCGTAATACAGATCATTTACAATCGGTTGTAGAGAAGATTAAGCGTGTCAAAGATGTCTACACCGTGCACAGAATCATGCAATAAATGACATGAAGAATGACAGGGAGTAAGCAGACTGATGAGAATCGTGGTACAGCGTTGCAAGCAAGCTAAGGTAAGTGTTGATAACAGAGTCATTGGTTCGATTGAAAAAGGGCTAACGCTACTCGTTGGAATTACACATGAGGATACAGAGAAGGAAGCAGGTTATCTTGCCGAGAAAATTGCGGGTCTTCGCATTTTTGAAGATGCTGAGGGAAAGATGAACCTTAGCGTGCAGGATATTGGTGGAGCAATATTGTCAGTCTCGCAGTTTACGCTTTACGGTGACTGCCGGAAAGGGAAACGTCCGAGTTTTATTTCCGCTGCAAGGCCGGAGACGGCGGAGCCGCTTTATGATCGATTCAATGAAATGCTGCGTGAGAAAGGACTCACTGTAGAAACTGGCGAATTTGGCGCAGACATGGATGTAGAATTTACAAACTGGGGACCAGTGACTTTGATTTTGGAGCACCCGTTTAATTAAAAACACTTGGATAGGGAACTTCGGTTTTGGATAACCTTCTAGACATAGTCTGGAACGTTAATTTCCAAAAAAGGAGTTCCTTTTTATTATGCGGCAATCGAGGAAAGCCAAGGCTTGGCAGTCACTACAATGCATACAGGCAGCAGGTCAACGTGAAGCTACAATTCTGTCGCAACTGCATCAAGCCGATGATCGGGACATGATGAATGAGCTTAAGCCATCAAGGGAATCATTGGCACGTCAGTAAATGAAAAAAGCTGAATTAATAAATAAAGGAGAATAAGATATGGCAAAGCATATTCAGGCATATTTTGAGAGTGAGGATCAAGCTGAAGGGGCGAGAACACATCTGATCGCACAAGGGGCAAAGGCCATTGAAGTAAGCTCGCTAAATATGGGTATGGGAGCAGGAATGGATCAAGGTATGGGGGATAATCTTAATGATAGTCATAATGTGTTAGTTCCCCTCTTGCCAGTAAATGGGGATGCTACAAATATGGGTGGGCCGTATGGAGCGGTTGGAATCCCGGGAACGATGAATGCACAGACCATCATACCAGCGATAACTTTGGGGGACAGAAGGGCAGATGAGGATGGCTTTGAAGTTCAAGATGAGCGAACGATGGCGCAGGGAGATCAAAGAGCTATTGATCCGATTGTAGATATTGATCTTGTGGATCGGGCCAGTTCTAACCATTTGAAATACGTATTAAGTGCAAAAGTAACAGATACTGATTATGATGAAATTGTCAGCATGCTGAGGTCAAAAGGTGCGATTGTGGATGAGTCTTTTGAGTAAACGCTTTCTACTTTGTAATATAACTGTAATATTAGTTTCATGTTCCTTTAACATAGTCTGTATATAATAACAGCATGACCCCCTTTTTAATATAATATCTTTGGACCTGCACCCCGTTGGTAGCAGGTTTTTTTCTTTGTAGCGTGTTTTTCTGCACTTTCTAGACTTGACTTTATTACTGCAGTTCCTTAAAATCAGTGAGTATACAGTTTTTATAGTGATTCGATGAAGGGACAAAGTAATTCAACCCCACATCTGCAGAGAGGAATCCCTGGGCTGAAAGGATTCTGGTGATGATTGAACGAATGACTTCCCTGAGAACCGACGACGAAATGCATGGCGTGTAGGGCAATGAGCTTTATGTGTTGCTTTGTCAGAGTAGACGTACGGCGCAGGCGGGCGTTAACCGTTTAAAGCGAATATTTCATTAGTGAATATTCGGAATGTGGGTGGCACCACGGGTGATTTGAACAATCGATCTCTCGTCCCTGTTTGTTTGTAATCAAACAGGGAGGGGAGTTTTTTTATTTTCAAATAGTACAAGATGGAGGGAAATATATGTCTTTTCAGAAACCAAAAGGCACGCAGGATTTGCTGCCAGGAGTAGTAGAGAGATGGCAATATATTGAAGAGAAGGCTCGCGATCTATGTCGACGCTTCAATTACCGTGAAATTCGGACACCTATTTTTGAACAGACGTCACTGTTCGAACGAGGTGTGGGTGAGACGACTGATATTGTGGAGAAGGAAATGTATACGTTTCTTGATAAAGGAGATCGGAGTATGACTCTGCGTCCAGAAGGGACTGCAGGGGTGGTTCGCTCTTACGTTGAGAACAAATTGTATGGTGAGCCTGATGTGAGCAAGCTGTACTATATTGGCCCCATGTTTCGTTATGAACGACCACAAGCAGGTCGCCAGCGTCAATTTCATCAATTTGGGATAGAAGCCTTTGGAGCTACAGATCCAGCGATAGATGCCGAGGTAGTAGCACTAGGGTATCAATACTGCCGTGAGCTTGGTTTGCAAGGGGTTAAGGTAGAAATTAACTCGGTAGGCAATCCTGCTGTTCGTGCGGCTTATCGGGAGACATTACTGGGGTTCCTTATGCCTATGAAAGATACTTTGTGTAAGGACTGTCAATCCCGTATGGAACGCAATCCGCTTCGTGTATTGGATTGTAAAGTTGACCAAGCCAAGTTCGAAGGCGCACCTTCAATTTTGGACAGCCTGGATGAAGAATGCTCTATTCATTTTGCAAAAGTTCAAGAGCTGCTTACGGCTATGGAAGTCGATTATGTCATTAATCATCGCTTGGTTCGAGGTTTGGACTACTATACGCACACAGCATTTGAATATAAGGCTCAAGGCATCGGAGCCATCGATACGATTGGCGGTGGCGGACGCTACAATGGTCTGGTTGCTGAGGTTGGCGGACCTGATCAGCCAGGTATAGGACTTGGACTTGGACTTGAGCGAATTGCTTTGATTCTAGAGAAGCAGGAAATTGAAATGGGCGAGGTTAAGCCGCTCGATGTATATTTCGTTGCTCTTGGTGAGGCTGCAGACAAGGAAATAACTACACAGCTGTACAGAATTCGACAAGCTGGGTTCTCGGCTGAAAGAGACTATCTGGGTCGTAAAATGAAGGCACAGATGAAATCTGCGGAGCGTATGCAGGCACGTTACACAGCGATCCTGGGGGAGGACGAACTCGAACGTGGCGAGATTGCCCTTAAGTCGATGGAAAGCGGTGAGCAGCGCACTGTGAAGTTAAGTGAGCTTGCAAATGAACTGAAGTAATTAATTTAGTGTATACACAACTCACAATATAAATAATTTTATGTAAAGGGGACAAACAGTATTATGAAACGTACTCATCAATGCGGAACGCTTAGTACCGCAAACATCGGAGAAACGGTAACATTAAACGGTTGGGTTCAAACCCGTCGTGACCTTGGGGGGGTACTATTTATCGATCTTCGTGATCGCAGTGGTATCGTACAAGTTGTTTTTAACCCAGCATATTCCGGCGAAGCGCTTCAAGTAGCCGATAAGGTTCGCAGCGAATACGTTATTGCAGTTAGCGGGAAGGTTGTACAGCGTGATGCCGAGACAATAAACCCTAACTTGCCGACAGGTCAAATTGAAGTGCAAATTACTGAAATTGAAGTATTAAACGCTGCAAAAACTCCTCCGTTCTTTATTGAAGATGGCGTAGAAGTTGATGAATCCATTCGTTTGAAATACCGTTATCTTGATCTTCGCCGTCCGGAAATGCAAAATACGCTGTTGCTTCGTTCGAAAGCAGCTAAAGTATTCCGCGATTTCCTGGATGGAGAAGGCTTTATTGAAGTAGAAACACCAATCCTAACGAAGAGCTCCCCTGAAGGTGCGCGTGATTATCTTGTACCAAGCCGTGTGCATCCAGGCGAATTTTTTGCATTGCCACAATCCCCGCAGCTTTATAAGCAATTGCTGATGGTGAGTGGCGTTGAACGTTACTATCAAATCGCTCGCTGCTTCCGTGATGAAGACCTGCGTGCTGACCGTCAACCTGAATTTACTCAAATCGATATTGAAACTTCATTCTTTTCACGGGACGATCTGCTCGACATGATGGAGCAATTGGTCGTTCGTCTGTTCAAAGAAACTAAAGGCATTGATATCCCTACTCCATTCCAGCGTCTTAGCTACGCCGATGCGATTGGCAAATACGGCTCTGATAAGCCGGATTTGCGCTTTGGCTTGGAGCTGCAGGATGTCAGCGACCTTGTAGCGACTAGTGGAGTAAAGGTATTTGCTTCTGTCATCGAAAAAGGCGGACAAGTTAAAGTGTTGAACGCTAAAGGCTGCGGAACTTGGAGCCGTAAGGACATTGATGATCTGGGTACGTATGCATCCCGTTACGGTGCTAAAGGTCTTGCTTGGATTCAAGTGAAGGAAGGTGAATTCCGCGGACCGATCGTTAAGTTCTTCACTGAGCAAGAAATCGAAGATCTTAAAGCACGTACTGGTGCAGAAGAAGGAGACTTGCTTCTTTTCTCCGCAGACAACAAAAAGGTAGTTGCCGACGTTCTTGGTGCATTGCGTCTGAAAATCGGTCGTCAGCTTGGTCTGATCGACGATAATGTATTTAAATTTGCCTGGGTCGTTGACTTCCCGTTGCTTGGCTGGGATGAGGAGCAAAAACGTTATGTAGCTGAACACCATCCGTTCACACGTCCACGTGAAGAAGATCTCGAATTGTTTGATACAGATCCAGGACAAATTCTGGCTCAAGCCTATGACCTCGTATTGAACGGTTATGAAGTTGGCGGCGGATCTATGCGTATCTATAAACGTGATATTCAAGAAAAAATGTTCAAAGCCATCGGCATGTCTATGGAAGAAGCTCAAGACAAGTTTGGCTACCTTCTGGATGCGTTTGAATATGGTACACCACCGCATGGCGGAATTGCCTTCGGTTTTGACCGTCTCGTAATGCTCCTGTCCGGTCGCACTAACCTGCGTGAGACAATTGCATTCCCTAAAACGGCGAGTGCGACTGATCTGCTTATGAACGCTCCGTCCGAGGTAGATGCTCTTCAAATAGAGCAGTTGCATATTAAGCTGGCGAAGAAACCTGTTGAAGAGAAGAAATAATACGGTTATCACAATAAAGGGGCTCCTTGATTCAGGGGGCCTCTTTTTGTGCGAAAAATATTATTGACAAAGAAACAAGAGGATGTTTTAATCAAATTGTACTTGATGTAACGTTTAATCATGAAATAAGGTTGGAATTCAAATGAACAACAAAGTGTCGATCAAAGATATCGCGCGTCTTGCAAACGTTTCAATTGCGACGGTATCCAATGTTATTAATGGCAAAGGCAGAGTATCGCCAAATACTGTGAGCAAGGTGAACAAGATCATTCAGGAATTGCATTTCGTACCTAGTGCATCCGCACGAAGCCTGAAAGATATGAAATCACATCTGATTGCGGTGGTTGTACCGTTTCTGGAAAAGGGAATGCTTCAGGACAATCCGTTCTATTGGGAGTTTGTACGCGGGGTAGAGAGTGGAGCACGTCATCACGAGGTACAGGTTATTCTACTAGGAATTGATGAGAATGAAAACTTTTCGTTTGTAAGGCAGCGCCATTTAGACGGTCTTATTGTAGTTGGTGTATTTGAACATACGTCAGCCTTTCAGAAATTGCTGTCTCTAGATATTCCATGCGTGTTTCTGGATAGTCATTTATCCAATCCTGATTTCCATCAGATTGATCTTGATGATGAAGCAGGTGGATACTTAGGAACCAAACACTTAATCGGGCTAGGACATAAAGTAATCGGAGTGCTTACAGGTAAATTGGAGGAAGGCGGGGTTAATTATTTCCGTCATCAAGGCTATTTAAGAGCACTTAGAGAATCCGGGATTCCAGAAGATCCTGAGTTGGTTTTTGAAGAGTCGCCTTCTATTCAGGGAGGTTATCAGGTAGCTCAGCGCATCGGCAGCTATAAGAGTAAGATCAGTGCTATCTTTGCCTTCTCGGATGTATCGGCGATTGGTTTGATTCGGGGTTTGCATGATATAGGCCTGTCTGTTCCTGCTAATTTGTCGATTGTTGGATTTGATGATATTTTTTATTCCCAGTATCTGATTCCTTCTCTGACTACTATTCGGCAGGATATTGTAGCTAAAGGTCAGATCGCGGTAAAAATGCTTCTGGATCAAATTGACGGAACAGGCCTTGGTATAGATAAAAGGTCCGTGAAAATTCCAGTGAGCCTGGCGGTCAGACAAAGCAGCACAAGTTATAAAGAAATATAGTTCTCACACAAGGTGTAACTATATTTTTTTGATAAATGATTAAACGTTTAATCAAAAAGTTGATTAAAGGAGGTGGTCTGAAAGCTTAACTCTTACTGGAGAAGGGCTACATAAATAACATGTTTGATTAAATGTTTTAGTAAAATCAATGTAAGCGTTTAATTAACTAGGAGGGTGGTTTTGCAATGAATATGAGATTTAGAAAAATGCTGTCTTTATTGTGTGTGATGGTGTTGCTATTTACGACTACAGTGGCATGTTCATCAAAGAATAATTCGACCTCTAATGGAGCCAATGGGGCTAAAGCTGAACAACAAGGTGCTGCCAACAATACTAACAATGGAACTGATGCTGCGGCAGAAGAGGAGCAATTGACTCCTGAATCTGGAGCTAAACTGATCGTTTGGGATGGAAATGATGGAACACCTTTTTTAAAAGAAATTGTGAAAGAGTTTTCTGAGAAGTACAACATTCCGGTAGAGGTTCAAGAACAGGGAGCTCCAGAGCAGATGCAAAAAATGAAAACCGATGGTCCTGCTGGATTGGCCGCTGACGTTCTCGTATTGCCGCATGACAATCTGAGTGAAGCAATTGCAGGCGGTTTTGTACTGCCAAATGATTTTTTTGAAGAAGAGACACGTGCAGAGTTCCAGGAGACAGCTGTAAACGCTGTTACTAAGGACGGCATTTTATACGGATACCCACGTAACATGGAGACTTATGCTTTGTTTTATAACAAGGAGCTGGTTACTGAGAATGATCTGAGCAGTTGGGACAATATTATCAGCTTCTCCAAAAAGTATAATGATCCAGCCAAGAAGAAATACGGTTTTATGATGCCGCTGAACATTTTCTATTTTGCATATCCTTTCATCTCTGGTTTTAATGGCTATATTTTTGGAAATGACAACACAAACCCTGAAGATATCGGACTGAACAACGAAGGGTCTGTTGAAGGAATGAAATACTTCCAATCCATGCGTGAAATTTTGCCAATGGAAGCAGCTGATGCAACGATTGATGTAAAAACTGGGTTGTTCCAGGAAGGGAAGCTGGCAATTAATCTTGATGGTGTGTGGAATATCGGCAATTTCTCCAACCTTTCATTTGAAGTAGGTATGGTTCCTTTGCCTGAGTTTCCGAATGGACAACAGCCAGATACTTTTGCTGGTGTGAAGGCTTATTACGTGAGTGCTTACAGTAAATATCCTAACGCAGCGAAATTGTTCGCCAGATATGTAACCTCGCAGGAAGCATTGCTCAAAAACTTTGAAATGACCGGATTCATTCCAGCTCGAAAAGGAATGGAGAATGAACCGGCAATTAAAAATAACGCAATGGTGAGCGGAGCAATTAAGCAGTTCGAGCATTCCATTGCAATGCCTTCCATTTTTGAAATGCAGCAAGTATGGGCTCCTATGGCAAATGCTCTTGAGTTGATCTGGAAAGGCGAAGATGTCAAGAAGACGCTCGATAGCGCTGTTGAAAGTATGAAGCAAGGCATAGAGACGTTGAAAAAATAACGTTGGATATTGAATGACGTCGTCCGTTCTAAGTGACGGATGACGTCGTCCATTTTGTATTGATATACGCGTTCAAAATATGACTTTTTGAACAACCTCTTATACGGGAGATGATTGACAATGAACCAGCATCGTAAGTGGGCGACCGTATTATCGCTCATAGGTATGGGGTTTGGTCAAATTTACAATCGACAAATTATTAAAGGATTTCTACTATTTATCGTTCATCTGCTAGGGATTACGTTGGCAATGGCATTGCCAAAAGCTGTCTGGGGATTGGTGACATTAGGAGAACAAGCCGATCATCTCGAAAAAGTAGGCAAGGTTTACGTCAATGTCCGTGGAGACCATTCGATCTTCCTGATGATTGAAGGCATGATCGTCATTATAGCAATGCTCATCATAGTTGCTATTTATATCGCTAATGTAAAGGATGCCTACAACGTTGGAAAAATGCGCGAACAAGGAATAGCGCCGCGCCGTTTCTCTGATACACTTCATTATCTCGGTGAGGTTAAGTTTCCGCAAATGATCATTTCCTTACCGATTCTGCTCGTTATTTTCTTTACTATAATGCCTATTCTTTTCATGATTTCACTAGCGTTTACGAACTATTCTGCGCCAAATTATTTACCTCCAGCCAAGCTCGTCAGCTGGATCGGGCTGGATGGCTTCAAGGATATTTTTACGATCAAGGCGTGGAATCAGACTTTCTTTGGAGTAGCATTCTGGACCCTCATATGGACGGTATGCGCGACCTTGACTACATTTACAGGCGGATTTGCTGCAGCTCTGATGGTTCAGAAAAAAGGGATTCGTTTGAAAGGCTTCTGGCGGACGCTCTTTATTATTCCTTACGCGATCCCTCAGTTCATTTCCCTGTTGATCATGAGAAACATGTTCAATGGAGAATTTGGCCCGATCAATCAATATTTGTCTTATTTTGGACTTGGAGGCTTGCCTTGGTTAACAGATCCGTTCTGGGCCAAGTTTACAGTTATTATTGTTAATATCTGGATTGGTTTTCCAATTACCATGCTTATGATTATCGGTATTCTTACAACAATATCGAGGGATTTGTATGAAGCTGCCGAAATTGACGGAGCCACACCGTTTCAGCAATTCAGCAACATAACCTTCCCATCCGTCATGCTTTCCTTTGGACCGCTTCTTGTCATGTCCTTTGCCGGCAATATTAACAATTTCAATTTGATCTATCTCCTGACGAATGGTAATCCTGCAAATCCGAATTATCAATCTGCAGGCAGTACGGACATTTTGATTACCTGGTTGTTTAAATTAACGATGGACAGCGGTAAATACAATTTTGCATCGATTATCGGTATCTTTATATTCATCATTGTTGCGTCCTTCGCAATTATCAATGTTCGTCGAACGAAAGCATTTAAGGAGGAGGATGACTACAGATGACAACATCGAAGCGTAAATTCAGTATGGGCAATTTATTCTGCTACCTGGGGCTAATTATTATTGGTATTGCTTGTGTATATCCGGCACTTTGGGTCGTTATGTCTTCTTTCCGTCCGGGAAATGCCTTGTACAGTGAGACCTTGATCCCGTCCTCGTTCACACTGGAGCATTACAGTGATTTATTTGAAAAATACCCTTTTGGGCAGTGGTTCATTAACACCTTTAAAGTTGCTTTTTTTACGATGATATTCAGCACAATTCTCGTTACAATCACAGGATATGTATTCTCGCGGTTTCGGTTCAAGGGCCGTAAGAAAATGATGCTTGGCCTGCTCGTGATCGGGATGTTTCCGGGCTTCATGAGTATGATTGCTGTCTACATTTTGTTAATGCAGCTGCAGCTTCTGAATACGCACATTTCGTTGATTCTGGTCTATTCGGCTGGGGCACCGATGGGATACCTGTATGTCAAAGGCTACTTCGATACGATTCCGCAGAGCTTGGTGGATGCTGCAAAAATAGACGGTGCAGGGCATTTAACTGTATTTCGTCGTATTATATTACCGCTCTCCAAGCCGATGTTGGTCTATCTTGCGTTGACTTCCTTCAGCGGCGGGTTTGTTGATTTTATTTTTGCCAATATGGTGCTAAGCACGCCGGAAAAACAAACCCTGGCTGTAGGCTTGTTCCGCATAGTACAAGGTAGATCTGCGACAGAGTTTACTATGTTTGCGGCAGGGTGCGTATTGGTTGCTGTACCGCTGACTTTATTATTTATTTTCCTGCAACGCTATTTGGTCGAAGGGCTTATGGCAGGCGCCGATAAAGGCTGATCTGCAAATCCGGAAACTGACATTATACTAAAGGAGCTGGAAACTCTATGCTATTGGAAGCTATTTATCATCGATCAAACGATTGCTGGGCTTACGGATATAATGAACGCTCGGTTCATGTACGTATTCGTACAAAAAGGGCGGATATCGATAAAATTAATGTACTCTACGGAGACAAGTGCAAGCCGTGGGGAGATATGAAGGTCAAGCAAATGGAGTTGCTTGCTTACGATGAGCTTTATGACTATTGGCAAGTGGAGGTAGATCCACCTTACGGTAGATTGGCTTATTGTTTTCTTTTGACAAAGGGTGAGGAGCAGATTTGGTTCACAGAAAAAGGGTTCGATAAAACTATGCCAAAGGAGCATCTGGGATGCTTCGAGTTCCCTTACCTGCACCCGATCGATTTGCAAAGTCCACCGGACTGGGCGAAAAACGCAATATTTTATCAAATCTTCCCGGAGCGCTTTGCAAATGGCGATAAGTCCAATGATCCGGAAGGAATACATGAATGGGGAGATAAGCCGGAATATCGTAATTTCTTCGGTGGTGATTTGCAAGGAGTTATTGATCATCTGGACTATTTAGCCGACCTGGGTATTACCGTGATATATTTCAATCCTATATTTGAAGCACCAGCCAATCATAAATATGATACACAGGATTACATGAAAATTGATCCTCATTTTGGAACGAAGGAAACGCTAAAGGAATTAGTGCGCTCCTGTCATGAACGGGGAATTCGCGTCATTTTGGACGGAGTATTTAATCATTCCGGTGTTACGTGGCCCCAGTTTCAGGATGTAGTAAAAAAAGGCCCTGACTCAGCGTATTACAACTGGTTCCACATTCAGGAATGGCCGCTTCAAGTGGTAGATGGCATTCCAACCTATAAGACGTTTGCATTTGAAAAAACGATGCCAAAGCTGAATACCGCGAATCCGGCAGTACGTGATTATTTCCTTCAGGTAGGCCGTTATTGGATCGAAGAGACCGATATGGACGGATGGCGACTGGATGTAGCTAACGAGACGGACCATACTTTTTGGAGAGAGTTCTCTAAAGCGGTAAAAGAAGTCAAACCGGATGCTTATATTTTGGGTGAAGTTTGGCATGACGGGATGAAGTTTCTGCAGGGGGACCAGTTCCACGGGGTTATGAATTATCCGGTCTCGAATGCTATTCTTGATTTTTTTGTTTTCCAGCATGAGGATGCGCACTCTTTTGTGTCAAAACTGGGAAGGTATTTAGCCAGATATCCGCAGCAGGTGAATGAAGCCTCATTTAATCATTTGGATACACATGATACGGTTCGTTTGTTGACCTTGTGCGAGAATGATAAAGCGAAAATGAAGCTGGCTGTAGCTTTTCAGTTTACTTTTATCGGGGCTCCAAGTATTTATTACGGAGATGAAATTGGTCTGGACGGACAATTTGATCCGGATAACCGTAAATGCATGATTTGGGAGAAACAAAATCAGGATTTGGACTTGTTAACTTTTTACAAAAAGTGTATAAAATTACGTAAAGATCATCCAGCACTAATTTCAGGGGCGTTTCGGGTTCAATCGGCCGAGAAGGGCTCATCACTGCTCGTATATGAACGCCAGGAAGGAGAGGATCATCTGATCGTAGCTATGAATGCATCTTCTTCGTCAAGCTTGGTCACTGTGTCTTTACCTGATGGCGTGTGGAAGGAAGCAGATATAGTGGAAGACGGATTTGTGAGCGATCAAAATTATGAAGGTGAATATAAGGCTGAGCTCGGTCCGTATAGATTTCATATTTTATACAAGAATTGATATGAATCGTGAACTGTACTGTCAAATAGAAAAAGAAGGAGTGGTGAAAAATCGTGCAAACGAGTGAGAAAATTCACCCAGATCAAATAGAGAGCGAGTCTATCTCGATATATCGTGACATTGGTCCGTATAAGGGCTACGAGTGTAGGGACAAGTATGTCGTGATCTATGGTGAGCATGCCAATCTTACCGTAAAGTTGGTGACGCCGGGTATTGTTAGAATATCGGTCTCCCTGAAGGGTAGAGATGCTGAGCTAGAGCCATCAAAGGCATTGCTGCCCTATGAACCGCTTGAAGGCTGGAATGTGATTGAGCGGAATAATGGATTGGAAATTACTGGGGGTAATATTGTCCTCGTTGTAGATATAGCAACGTTGTCTTTTTATGTGAAGACTGGCCAGGGAACGTTGTGTGGGTCTTACAAGCTGTCCTTCTCTGATACCGCTGTGCGGTGTCAGGGCAGCATGGATGATGAAGCTATGATATACGGACTCGGTGAGACTACGGGATATTTAAATAAACGCGGCGAGAGATATACGATGTGGAATTCCGATGTGTTTGATCCGCACGTATCCGATATGGAGTCGCTATATCAATCGATCCCGCTGCTGATACACCATGCATCCGATAATACTTTCGGATTGTTTATTGATAATCCGGGAAGAACCGTTGTAGATTTGCGCGAAGCGCTGGATAGCTACTTTATTGAGACGGCCAGCGGAGAAATGGATTTGTACTTCATTACGGGCCCAGGGTTTAAGGATGTCGTTACGAATTATTCGATATTAACAGGTAAAATGCCGCTTCCACCACTGTGGTCATTAGGCTATCAGCAATCCAGATTCAGTTATATGAATCAGGAGGAAGTTATTCAGCTCGCGCATAATTTCAGATCCAAGGGTATTCCGTGCGACGTTATTTATCTTGATATTCATTATATGGATGATTATAAAGTGTTCACCTTTGATAAGGATCGTTTTCCTGACCCTGCAGCCATGATGAGCGAATTGAAGGAACTGGGATTTCGTATAGTGCCTGTAGTTGATCCAGGAGTTAAGGTCCAGGATGGCTATGAGGTATACGAGCAGGGGGTTGAAGAGGGACGTTTTTGCCAAACTCCTGATGGTAAAGAGTATGTTGGAGCCGTCTGGCCAGGTCCAAGCGTATTCCCGGATTTTACGGATGAAGTTACTCGTGAATGGTGGGGAGCACTTCATCAGTTTTATGTGGACTATGGAATCAGTGGAATATGGAACGATATGAATGAGCCCAGTGTATTTAATTCTCCTACGAAAACGATGGATGACAACGTGATTCACCGTAATGATGGAAATCCAAAAACACATGGAGAAATGCACAACATTTACAGCTTGCTCATGAGTCAGGCAACTTATGAAGGAATGGAGAAGCTGTTGCAGGGAGAAAGGCCATTCGTGTTGACAAGAGCAGGTTATGCCGGAATTCAACGATATGCCACGGTATGGACGGGAGATAATCGGAGCTATTGGGACCATATGAGATTGTCAATGTCGATGGGACTTAATCTCGGACTCTCCGGGGTAGCTTTTTGCGGAGCAGACATTGGCGGGTTCATGCATCATGCTTCTGGAGAGCTGTTGGCCAGATGGACCCAGTTAGGCGTATTCACTCCTTTCTGTAGAAATCACAGTGCTGTCGATACTCGCAACCAAGAGCCATGGACTTTTAATGATGAGGTCGAAGAGATTTGCCAAAAATATATTGAATTTAGATACCGGATGCTTCCTTATCTCTATTCTCTTTTTTATGAATCAACCTGCACAGGACTCCCTATTATGCGGCCGTTAGTGTTGGAGTATCCTAAGGATCGCAATACGTATCATTTGTCTGATCAGTTTTTACTGGGAAAAGATTTGCTTGTTGCCCCGATCTATGAACCAGGCAAACAACACAGGGTTGTCTACTTACCTGAAGGTATATGGTTTGATTATTGGACAGGAACGCGATATGAGGGAGGCGCTCATATTATCGCTCATGCGCCGCTTGATGTTTTGCCGCTATACATTCGGGCAGGGGCTATCCTTCCTCAGACACAGCTGATGCAGCATACGGGTCAGGCAATTTGGCAGGAGCTTGATATTCATTTGTATACTCAAGGCGTTACCAGTGCTTTTACTCTGTATGAGGATGATGGTTTAAGTGATCGGTATGCTCAAGGAGCTTATAATTTGATTCAAATTAGTACTGAAGAGAATGATCGCCGATATACAATTAGTGCTGCTTATGAGGTCTGCGGATTACAACAAGACGATAAATCCATACTATTTACTGTTCATCATCTTTCCTTTATTCCGAAGTCTGTGAACCTGATTTCAGAAGTTCCTGAAATGAAGCATCTTGAGGAGCAGAGTTTTGGATGGTATTATGACAAACAGGACAATCAACTGTATATTAAAACGCAATTAGCGGGGTTGCAGGAGGTTGAAATTATCGTCGAGGGTTAATAGGAGGTTAGCAGACAATGCTTCATCAATTTTCACGGACAGAGCTCGCTATCGGAGCTGAAGGCCTTGCTGTAATGAAAAATAGTACTGTGGCGGTACTTGGAATCGGCGGTGTAGGTGCGATGGCAGTCGAAGGACTGGCCCGTACTGGAATCGGTCGGATTATCCTTATTGATAAGGATGTTGTCGATATCACGAATGTGAATCGTCAAATTCATGCCTTGACTACAACAGTCGGACAAAAGAAAGCAGATTTGATGAGTGAGCGGGTTAAGCTGATCAATCCGGATTGTGAAACGATCGCTTTAAATATGTTCTATACGGAAGAAACGTATGAAGAGTTGTTTAAATATGATATCGATTATGTGCTCGATGCTTCTGATACGATTATTTATAAAATTCATTTGATCAAAGAATGCCGTAAACGGAATATTCCTATGATCTCTAGTATGGGTGCAGCAAACAAAATGGACCCTACTAAGTTCCAGATTGCGGATATTTCCAAAACACATATGGACCCGATGGCGCGCGTGATTCGCACGAAGCTGCGCGAGGACGGGATCAAAAAGGGAGTAAAGGTTGTGTTCTCCACGGAGCAGCCCGTGAAGCCGCGGGCGGATGTGACGGAGAAAATCGCACCTGAAGGAGCGAAAATTCGCAAAGCTAAGCAGCCGCCAGCGAGTAACTCTTTTGTTCCGCCAGTAGTAGGTCTCATTATGGTTAGTGCTGCTGTTCGTGATTTGTTGCAGGCGGGCGGGGCTCAGGTATGAATTCAGTTTTGATTCAGCTATGAGTATGAGCCCTGAGCTGATCAAAAGCTGTGACTTGCTTGCGCAGGCAAGCAAAAATCTGGTGCTTTATGCGCCTGAAGAAATAGTGGGGAAAATCCATTGCAGCATCCAGCCTCGTCCTCGACGAGGTTTTTTATTCGCTTTTTTAATCCCGCAGTGATATAATAAAGCTCCTTTTGACTTCGGCGGCTTTAGGCAGTCAAGCTGAGGAACGAACGGAATTTGATCTTAGGAGGTAACTGAAGTGGAACAATTTCAAAGTGCCTATCAAGAGGAAAAGGAGCGGCTGGACCGCACCTTAGAGACTATTGACAGGAAGCTAGAGCAATTAAGAAGCATCCCCGTCTACACGGGACATGATTTTACGGAGCAACTGCTCGAAGAAAATCGTGAAATGCAGAGACAGCAGCTTGAGCAGTCGCATCGTGAGCCTTATTTTGGCAGACTGGATTTTGAAGAGCAAGGCAAGTCGATGTCCCCGTTGTACATTGGGAAAGTCGGCGTAAGCGGTGAGGATGTTCGTGAGCCGATTGTAATCGATTGGCGGGCTCCCGTAGCCAGTCTATTTTATTCTTTTACAGGTGGAGATCATGCGGAGTATGAAGCGCCAGAGGGTCTGATCGAAGGTTTGGTGTATCTGAAAAGAAACATAGTAATCCGTAAAGGAATACTGGAGCGGGTCGTGGATACGTTTAACAAGGATAGTGACGGACCTGCAGTTTCAGATGAGTTCCTCGTATACAGGCTGGGAGAGAATAAGGACAACCGTCTGCGTGATATCGTCTCAACGATTCAAGCGGAACAGGATAAGATCATACGGGCGGCCAAAAATACAGCACTCATCATTCAAGGCGTAGCAGGTAGTGGTAAAACAACAGTGGCACTGCACAGACTCGCCTTTTTGCTGTATCAATATAAAGAGCAGATCAAAGCGGAACGCATGGTGATTTTTGCACCGAACCTCATGTTTATCGATTATATTTCAGAGGTGCTGCCTGAACTGGGTGTCGGTGATATCATGCAGAGCACCTTCAGCCATTGGGCTCTTCAGATCCTTGGAATTCAAAATGACGGGCTCTTGGTTAGTGATACGGATTCTCTAGTACGTTGGTTTGATAGCAGTGAGAAGGGAAACGAGGCTTTAGAGGATTCACTTCTACCGGGAAGATATAAAGGTTCACTTGAGTTCAAGTCGGTGCTGGACGAATATTTAGAACATACAGCGCCTAATATTGTTCCGGTGATCGATTTCGAGCCATGGGAAGGGAAAAGGCTTCCTTACAAAATGATTGAGCAATGGTTCGAGGATGAATATCGCCACTACAAGGTAGCAGAGCGTAAGGAGCGGGTTCTAGCCCGTATCCATCGCTGGATTGAAATGGAGCTTAAGAAATCTCCGTCTGCTGCCGTGATGAAGGAGCGGAAGAAAAAAGCACAGCAGCGGGAAAAGGCTTATGCCAAAAAATGGCCTGAGCTAGAAGCGTTGGCTCTGTATCGGAACTTATTTATACCCTCCAAAGCGGAGTCCCAAGAGATTCAAGCAATTACCGACAAAATACCAAAAGGAATCTACAAGGAAACACAAGCCTACCTGAAAAAAGGAATGCTGCATGAAGAGGACATGGCTGCACTGCTATATATATATTCTGGTATTCAGGAGATTAACGGGAATCTGACTTTTGACCACGTCGTCATCGACGAGGCGCAGGATTTTAGTCCGTTTCAGGTGGCGGTATTGGATCGATTTGTAAAAGGACATTCCTTTACGATACTCGGTGATTTGTCGCAAGGCATCCATTACTACAAAGGGGTTCGCAAATGGGAGGAGATGCAGACTCTTTTCGATCCTGAAGAGACAGCTTATTTTGCATTGACTCGAAGCTATCGCTCAACGATGGAGATTATCGATTTTGCCAACGAAATATTAAAACGAGGTGTGGGCAGTGAATTGCTTGCGGTTCCGGTATTCCGTAGCGGTGACCCTGTTCGTCTTGAACCAGCCTATGGGGACGATAGATTGCGGATTATTTCGGCTACATTGGAACAAGCAAGTTCGCATGATTATCGCACAGTCGCGTTGTTAACCCGAACGCTGCATGAAGCTGAGTTGCTGCATACTTACTTACTTGAAAAATCGGTCGAAGCCCATTTAATCAACGGTGACAAAACGCAATATGAAGGCGGTATTTCTGTACTGCCTGTGTATTTGTCCAAAGGATTAGAGTTCGACGCGGTTATAGTAACTGATATAGACCAAGACCACTATGGACCAAGTGATGCAAAGCTTCTCTATGTGGGATGTACACGGGCACTGCATGAGTTGTGGCTTTTGCATGGAGAAAAGCTGCCGGATTATGTTGTGGCAACAAGTTAGCCTATATAAAACTAAAACAACCGCCTTATGCACTCACAGGCGGTTGTTTCTATTTTAACAGTATTCCATTATTTATCATCGAATTATTCACTAGCTGTAGCGGCGGCCTCGCGATAGGACGCTCTCATTTTGCTGAGGATTTTGCGGATACTCTCATCAGACAGATAATAGGTTTTTGCCAAATCACTGATGGAATGGCCTTTATGGTGCATATAGTATATTTCCTGATTTCTTTTGGCGATTGATGTGCGGGTTCCGCTCAGTTCTCCCCATAATGCTCTGGATTTTTCCGATTTGGGGATGTAGAGCAGTTCGCCTTGTATATAGCGCTGAAGCTCCTTCAGCAGCCTAGGGGGAAGCACATCCTTCCCATTTTTGTAGTTCACGAGCATGGTCCTCCTTATTTCTTGGTTCAGTGATCAATAAGGTATTGAAATAAGTCCACATGTCGTAAATCCCCCTTTCGGCATAGAAATTTTTTTTGATAATTTAATGATATCGGATCTATATTAACATATTTTAACATGCAATCCTACAAAAAAATTCAAGATAGCAATAAATAAGAGGGGCCTTGCGGCCCCCCTGTCTAGGGCTTCCGCGTTAAGCGGAAGCCACCTCGCTCGCTGTAATCACTTTGATCAGCCCCCTTTTCCAGCTATTTGTCGGCCCGACATCTATATTAACTCATATATGGCTGTTAATCGGTAGCGAAAGAACGATTATAAGTGTTTTTTACTATGGCTATGTTAAAATAGAGGTTGCGAGTAAGTTGATAATGATGATGTAATCAAGGAAGTGAAGGTATGGATTTATTTTCAGTTCGTCAAGATAATGACCCAACCGGAAGACTGCTAGCGGATCGTATGCGGCCGACCTCGTTGGATGAATATATTGGTCAGGAACATATCATTGGTCCAGGGAAGTTGCTGCGCCGTGCGATTGAAGCGGATCAGGTGTCTTCGATTTTGCTGTATGGTCCTCCAGGCTGCGGAAAGACGACACTTGCTCATATTATATCCAAGCATACTCAGGCCGAATTTGTTCGACTTAATGCGGTAGATGCATCAGTAAAGGATGTTCGTGAAGTTATTGAGAAAGCGCATAATGACAAATCCTTTTATGGGACAAAAACGATTCTGTTTTTGGACGAGGTGCATCGATTCAACAGCTCCCGGCAGGATGCGCTGCTCCCAGCAGTTGAGAAAGGAACGATTATTTTTATCGGAGCGACGACAGAGAACCCGTTTCATTATGTGAACGGAGCCTTGCTCAGTCGCTCGACCTTGTTCCAACTAGAGTCACTTAACAAGGAGCACTCCAAGATCGCGATGAAGCGAGCGCTGGAGGATTCCGAGAACGGGCTAGGCTTCATGAAGCTTAACGTTGACGAAGAGGCACTTGAGCATATTGCAGTAATGGCGAACGGAGATATTCGGCGTGCGCTGAATGCACTTGAGCTTGCAGCTATGACAACACCGCCCGAGAGTGATGGAACCGTCCATATTACGCTGGAAGTAGCAGAAGAATCGATTCGTCGTCCTTTGGTCAAAGCGGATGAATCTACACAATATGATGTTCTTTCGGCTTTTCATAAAAGCATCCGCGGCTCAAGCGATGCTGCCTTGTTCTGGTTCCTGTACGCGGTGGAGAAATTAGGTATGGACCCGATGACATTTATTCGTCGTTTGATCGCGGCAAGCAGCGAGGATATCGGTTTAGCTAATCCACAGGCCATGGTACAGGCGATCGGAGCGCTTGATGCTTATCGCAATAACGGTTGGCCGGAGGCAAGACTGAACATAGTACAGGCCATTTTGTTTGCCGTAGAGAGTCCCAAATCAAATGCTGTCTATACGGCGATTTCGAATGCGATGTCAGCGATTGACGAGGTGAAATCAGCTGAGGTGCCTCTGCACTTGCGGGATACCCACTACAAGGGAGCTGTTAAGCTCGGACATGAGGGCTACAAATATCCGCATAACTACCCGGGGCACTATGTGAAGCAGGAGTATTTACCGAGTAGCTTGTCCGGAAGAACATTTTATGAAGCGACTGAGCAAGGGAATGAGAGTAAAATCCGTCATAATCAGGAGCTGCGGCGCAGAAATAGAGAGTAATGTATAAGGTGATTGAGTAATACATGCTAGCGTTGCATCAAACGGATGCATGAGCGTCAAAAGTGACGTAGAAATGGTG
>RCUF01000122.1_pt1 | contig 44876 bp, 35 predicted proteins | sample 2166311 | NCBI WGS metagenome assembly RCUF01 (sample SAMN09932608, study PRJNA488358) | compost metagenome | feature: garden; material: soil; isolation source: compost soil in 4-hydroxybenzonitrile-enriched culture | place: Germany: Experimental Botanical Garden Goettingen | collected 2016-01-27
ATGTTCTATATTTGAGGTGGATTAACATGAACAGAATTTATCTGGATCATGCCGCATCGACTCCTATGCATCCTGAGGTTGCGCAGACTATGATGGACATCATGATCGGCCAATTTGGCAACGCTTCGAGCGTTCATGCCTTTGGTCGCGATGCCAAGCGCACCGTCAGCGCTGCTCGGGATGCCGTTGCGGCCTCTTTGGGCTGCAAGCCTGAAGAAATTATATTTACGAGCGGAGGGACAGAAAGCGATAATCTGGCCCTGTTTGGGACGGCTACGGCAGACGGCCGTACTTCCGGGCATATGATTACAACCGCAGTTGAACATCACGCAGTGCTTCATGCTTGTGATGAGCTGGAAAAAGCGGGGTATGAGGTGACTTATGTCCCGGTCAACGTTTTTGGACGCGTGAACCCTGCGGATATCGAGGCTGCCATTCGACCGGACACTTTTTTGATCAGTATGATGTATGCCAACAATGAGGTGGGCGTCATTCAGCCGATCTCAGAAGTAGGGCAGATTGCGAGAGAACATGGCATTGTATTCCATGTAGACGCGGTTCAGGCTTTCGGTCATATATCCATCGACTGCCGGAATCTCCCGATTGACTTACTGAGTGTGTCGGGTCATAAGATTAACGGACCACAAGGGGTGGGTGCATTATATATCCGTCAGGGTACACGCATTCAGCCGCTAATGCATGGGGGTCTTCAGGAGAAGAAACGCCGTGCCGGAACAGAAAACATCGCTGGTATTGCGGGTCTGGCTAAAGCCGCAACTCTTGCTAATACTTCCATTGAGGAGCGTGAGGCGCACGATACGGTTCTTCGTCAGACATTGCTTAAAGGGTTGGAAGACACTCTGGGTAACCAAAATTTTGTGATTAACGGTGACCCTGAACATTCTTTACCTAATGTCCTCAATGTTAGCTTTCCGGCCATTGGTACAGAGACCATGTTGATGAACCTTGACATGGAAGGAATCGCAGCAGCAAGCGGATCAGCCTGTACTTCCGGATCTCTAGAGCTATCGCATGTATTGCAGGCGATGGATCTTCCTGAAGATGTTTTACATTCAGCGATTCGGTTTAGCTTCGGATTGGGTAATACTACGGAAGAAATGGAATACACGGCCAAGAAAATTGAAACCATATGGAAGCGGCTGCGTACTAGGTACTAGGGATTTCTCCGCATTTTAATAAGAAGGGAGGGGCGGTTTTCCATTTCATTGCATGAACGGAAGCAAGGTCTGACAGGCATGTAGGAAAATGACCGCACCTTCGTTCGGATTGCAGAATGAGGAGGTACCCTATAATATGAAGCTTCAAGATATGATCGGACTTGCCGTTTTCGATGTGGAGAACGGGAAGCAGATTGGCAAAATACATGACTTTATGGTGACAGCTGATTGGCGAATCACAGGGATCGAGTTGGAAGGAAAAGGGCTTTTTTCTTCTCACGTGAAAATGGTTGCTTGGGATGACATCGTTGCTTACGGTGAGGATGCGATCATGATTCGCAATCAGCAGGCTGTCCGTAAAACGGAGGCCCATGATATACAACATACGTACTTGCTTGGACCCGGTAAACTGAAGGATCTATCCGTGCTAACAGAGGAAGGGCTTATGCTCGGGCACATCTCGGATGTTTATTTTGACCAGGAAATGGGCAATAACATAATAGGCTTGGAAATCAGCGATGGTTTTGTATCGGATATTATAGAAGGGCGGAAATGGCTGCCCTGCACCGAAGATATGTCCATCGGGGAAAATGCCGTTATGGTTCCCCCGTTAAGCGAGCAGCGTCTGGAAAAAGCCATATATTCTGTTAATGGATAGGGTGAGTTTATTGAGATGTCCGAATTGTAATTCCAAAGATATCGGCAAAATCGGCTCCCATCAATTTTATTGCTGGGGATGCTTTATCGAACTTCAGGTGAATGGTGAAAAAATGTCTGTCTACCAAGTGGAAGAGGATGGAACGCTCAGTTCGCTGGACGACCTATTCTTTGGAGACGAGATGGCACAACAGGACTTGCCGCAAATTCATGCTTCTTCCTAAGCTTGACACCGAAAGTGGACAGGCTGCTTACTAAGAGGTGTGATCTACATACGGCTTAGTAGGTTGGATAATGCTTGATAAAAAACAACGAAGAGGGTGCCTCGAACGGCCATATGGCCGTTTGGGGCACTCTCTTTTGTATACCATATTTATGAAGATGGTTAGTTTTACAATTTAAAGCGTTTGACCTCTTCCAATAGAAGATCAGCGTGAGAATCGAGTTTGGCAGAAAGGTCGGCAATATTGTTCATGGCATGACCTTGTTCTTGTACAGAAGACGCCACTTCCTCTGTAGATGCTGCACTTTGTTCAGAAACAGCGACAACGCTGGAAATGACATCGGAAATATGTCCAGCATTCACACGGAGATGATCTGCAGCGGCGGTAACGTCCTCAATTTGGGCAAGCATATGCTGAGAAGCCCCACGAATGGATTCAAACGCCTGTCTCGTTGCAATGGCAGCATGCTCCTGTTCTACAGTTACAGCAAGAGCCTTCTTCATTTCCTCCGCGCTTTGTACTCCTGCAATCTTAATTTCTTCCAGCTTACTCATGATACTGTCACTGGAACTGCCCGCTTGCTCAGCCAGCTTTCTCACTTCTCCCGCGACGACAGCAAAACCTCGTCCGTGTTCCCCTGCCCGTGCTGCTTCGATAGATGCATTGAGGGCCAGCAGGTTTGTTTGTGCGGCGATATCGTGGATGGCCCCGGCCAGCCGCTCAATATCCTGAGTTTTCAGCGCGAGCGAATCTACAGCTTCTCCTGCCGCAGTCGTCGTTTGTCTGGACTCGGCGGCCAGTTTCGCTTGACGTTCTGCTGTTTCATACCCTGCAAGCACGGCAGAATCTGTTTCGAACACGGCAGTTTGGGTGCGTTTGACACTTTCGCCGATCTGGTCGATGGAGCCTGTCATGTGAGTCAGCTTCTCAGAGCCGGAATATACAGCCTCAGCTTGATCGCTCGCTCCTTGGGCAAGCTCCTGAACTGCACTGGAGATTTGTGACGCGATGGTTCCAGTATCTTTGGCGTGTTGATGCATATCATGGGAAGCTGAGCTGACATCACCAGCAGTATCTGATACCTTGCGCAACAGGTGAGAGAGATTATCAGACATGATATTAAAATCTGTTCCCAGGCTGGCAATTTCATCTTTACCCTTAACATCTACGCGAGCGGTCATATCACCTTCAGCTATACGTTTGACATTCGCTTGGAGTCTGCGAATCGGCTTAATAAAGTTGTTTGCCGCCCAGATTGCCAGCAGCATAGCGACGACCAAGATGATAGCAACCGTAATAATCAACGTATTACGAGTGGAGTAATACTCCTGGAAAGCAATATCTTTGGAAATAGACAACCCTACAATCCAGCCTGTGCTAGGCATCTTTTTAAAATAAAGCTGACGGTCACTTCCATTGTAGCTATAGTCTGTTCTTCCTGAAGCTGCGCTCAGCAGGTCCGCGGTTGATGAGCCCAACTCGGGGGTATCCTTGAGGTTTTTGCCAGCCAGCTTGTTGTCTGGGTGCGCGATCACGGCTCCATTTTGGTCAATCAGAAATGCGTAGCCCAATCCGTTCAGGTCTATGCTTTGAATCATTTTTGTCATATCGTTGAGCATAATATCTTCGCTGACTACCCCGGTGATAGAATTGTTGGAATCCTTGAGAGGCTTAGCAATGGAAATGGTAAAGTCCTTGCTACCTGCATCAATGTATGGGGACGAGTAATACATTTCCCCCTTGGTTTTGGCATCCTTGTACCACGGTCGAGCGCGAGGATCATAACCTGCTTCAAACCAGCCAGATCCATCCCAGTAGGATCCATCTTCAAAGCCTGCGTAAATATTGGAAATATTTTGATCTTTATAGTTTTGAAAAGCTGCTTTCAGAGATACGGCTTTGGCATCTGATGAAATATCGCTGGATTCCAGGCCTGCAGCCAATGTTTCAATAATTTTGGCGTTACCACCTATCCATCCGTCGAGCTGGTTGACGGTTTCGGAGGCTTTGCTGTTCATAAGCTCTTGGATATCATGGTTGGCCTGATTTTTAACGCTTGTCATGCTAATGACGGACAAAGGCCCCGCTGCAACGATCACAATGCAAGTGAAAAGGAGAATTAGCTTGATTTTTAAGTTCATGTAACGACCCCCCGGTGTTTCAGAAATGTGAAAGCTTAATATAGTGCTTTGTACTTATATCGTCAGATAGATTTGAATTTGTTAATCATTTTCAATTGTTTTCATTCTTTCTTCATAATCATTATAGAAAGCTTTTCCAAGTTAAGGCCTCCAGACTCGCGGGAAGGATTAAAGTAGAGGTACAGGCATATACTTAAAGGAGGCTAGTCCGGTAAGGGGGCACGAAATGGAGCAATTAACGAAAAGTAGACTGTTCCGGTACGGAATATGGACGCTGCTGGGACTTGTCATTCTATATTTTATCTGGCTGCTGCGACCTTTGTTTTTGCATTTGTATGAATTTCTGAAAACAATCTTTGCTCCGTTTGCGGTAGCGATGATCATCTCCTATGTACTTAATCCCGTTGTCAGTATGCTGGGCGGTCGCAAGGTGCCTCGAAGCGTAGCTGTGCTGCTCATCTATGCTGTGTTTTTAGCCAGTCTTGTTGTGATTCTGATGAACCTGATTCCAATGTTCATTGAACAACTGGATGAGCTGAATGAGCATCTGCCTGAGCTGACCATACATGCACAGGGATTAATGACGAGTATGGATAGCGGCATTTTGCCCCAAGGGGTGCGAACGGGTATGAATCAATGGTTTTTCCAACTAGAGAATCGGATGGCAACAGGGATTTCTACCTTTATGGATAACATTGGCGGGATGATCAACATGCTGTTCAATGTGTTCATTGTACCGTTCCTCATTTTTTATATTTTGAAGGATTTTGATGTGTTCGAGCGGACGATTGTGTCTTACCTCCCGCGTTCTCGTCGCAAGGCGATTGTAACGGTACTTAAGGAAATTGATCAGGCGCTTGGCAACTATGTTAGGGGACAATTACTGGTATGCGTCATTATTGGAGTGATGGCTTATCTCGGCTATATGCTCATTGGCATGCCTTATGCGCTGTTGCTGGCAGGAGTGGTTGCGGTTTTTAACATCGTTCCGTATTTGGGCCCCTTTTTGGGAGCCGCTCCGGCAGTAGTCATGGCTTCTACGGTCTCCTTAAAAATGGTGCTTTTGGTCGTGGTCGTTAACACCTGTATTCAAGTGTTGGAGAGCAATGTCATCTCTCCCCAGGTGGTGGGACGAACGTTGCATCTGCATCCGATAGCCATTATTTTCGCTTTGCTAGTGGGTGGGGAAATTGCGGGAATTACCGGCTTGATTTTAGCGGTTCCCGTGATGGCGGTTTTAAAGGTAGGACTTCAGCATTTTTTTGCTTATTATGTGAAGCGGAAAACAATCTGATTTTGTCCATACACCGTATGTATCTTGTCTGAAATCGCGTTGACACGGCTAAATGACACGGATATACTGAATTGAGTATGTTTAAATGTGTTTATCCAGTAGGGAAAGCTCATTTCGAAGTGCGGGCTGAACCCGCCGGGATGCTCCCGTTACCAGTGAAAACAAGGCGATCGATCGTCCGTTAAGCAAATGTTGGTGTGCAGCCTGCGCATGGGCATTTCGTACAGAGGGACGGCGTTAACCAGGGTGGTACCGCGATACAATCGTCCCTGATCCGTTCAGGGGCGTTTTTCTGTTTTTTTATGGCCTGTGCCAGGAACCAGTGACACCATAATTAGGAGGCTACTTATATGAAAGCTAGTGAAATCCGCTCCAAATGGCTGGAGTTTTTTGAAAGCAAGGGACATGTGATTGAACCAAGCGCACCGCTTGTTCCACATAAAGATCCTTCCCTGCTGTGGATTAATGCGGGTATGGCGCCGCTTAAGCCTTATTTTGACGGACGTGTGAAGCCGGAGAATCCACGTATTGCTAATTCGCAAAAATGTATCCGGACGAACGACATTGAGAATGTCGGTAAAACGCGCCGTCATCATACTTTTTTCGAAATGCTCGGCAACTTTTCCATTGGTGACTATTTTAAGGAAGAAGTCATTACATGGGCATGGGAGTTTCTGACGGATCCGAAATGGATTGGTTTTGATCCGGAACGTCTGGCTGTAACTGTGTATCCTGAGGATGAGGAAGCGTACAAGCTGTGGAACGAAAAAGTTGGACTTCCTGCCGAACGTATCATCAAACTGGAAGATAACTTCTGGGATATCGGTGAAGGCCCTTGTGGACCTTGTACGGAAATCTTTTATGATCGTGGCGAAGCCTACGGCAGCGACATGACGGACCCTGAAATGTATCCAGGGGGAGAAAATGAGCGTTATCTGGAAGTGTGGAACCTCGTATTCTCACAATTCAACCATAACAAAGACGGCAGCTATACGCCGCTTCCAAACAAAAATATTGATACAGGGGCTGGATTAGAGCGTTTTGCATCCATTTTGCAAAATGTGGATTCCAACTTTGATACGGATATCTTCCAGCCAATAATCCAAAAAACAGCGGCGATGGCAGGAGTAAAATATAACGAAAATGTGGACAGTGACGTGGCTCTTAAGGTTATTGCTGACCATGTCCGCACCGTAGCTTTTGCAATTGGTGACGGTGTGTTGCCTTCTAATGAAGGACGGGGTTACGTGATCCGCCGTTTGCTGCGTCGGGCTGTGCGCTATGGAAAAATGTTAGGCATGAACCGTCCATTTATGTATGAGCTGGTGGAAACCGTTGGGGATGTCATGGGTGTGTATTACCCTGAGGTAGTGGACAAGCGTGATTTCATCATCAAAGTGATCAAAACGGAAGAGGAACGCTTCCATGAAACACTGACAGATGGATTGGCCATTTTGTCCGATATCAGTGCTCAGGCGAAGGCCGAAGGTCGCAATGTCATTAGCGGAGCAGATGCCTTCAAACTGTATGATACGTACGGGTTCCCATTCGATCTCACAGAGGATTATGCGGACGAGCAAGGCTTGAAAGTAGACCGTGAAGGTTTTGATGAAGCGATGCAGGAGCAACGCAAACGTGCCCGTGATGCTCATCAAGACAGCGCGAGCATGAAGATTCAGGGCGGAGCTTTGTCCGATCTGACGGTTAAAAGTGAATTTGTTGGATATAATGACCTCATAACTGAGTCTAAAATTGTGGCGATTGTATATGAAGATGCACTGGTGGACAGTGTTAGTGAAGGGCAGTCTTGTCAGGTCGTGCTGGATGTGACCCCTTTCTATGCCGAAAGCGGAGGACAAGTCAGTGACCAAGGCTTGCTGCGTGGAGGTACGGTAACCGCGAAGGTCGAAGGGCTGTTTAAGGCGCCTCAAGGTCAGCATGTGCATCAGGTTGTTGTAGAAGCCGGTGAGCTGAACGTTGGCGATACGGTGAAAGCAGAAGTAGATCAAGCTTCACGTGGAGAAATTGAGAAAAACCATACGGCTACACATTTGCTTCACAAAGCGCTTAAAGAAGTGCTGGGTGACCATGTCAATCAGGCGGGGTCTTTGGTAGAGCCTGGGCGTCTGCGTTTTGACTTCTCCCATTTTGGAAGCATTACACCAGAAGAGCTGGCGGATATTGAACTGCGTGTAAACCGTGCCATCTGGAGTCAGCTGGACGTTAATATTGAACTGAAACCGATTGATGAAGCCAAGGCTCTCGGAGCAATGGCGCTGTTCGGTGAAAAGTATGGAGATATCGTACGGGTCGTTAAGGTAGGCGATTACAGCATTGAACTATGCGGTGGCTGTCATGTCAGCAATACTTCGCAAATTGGCTTGTTCAAGCTTGTCAGCGAGAGCGGCATTGGATCAGGTGTACGTCGTATTGAAGCGGTGACCGGACGTTTTGGCTTTGAATATATGGAAGGTCAATTAGAGCTGTTGAAGGTGTCGGCTGGGCTTGTAAAATCCAAGCTGTCTGAGGTACCTAAGCGTATCGAATCTTTGCAGCAACAAATTAAAGACCTCAGTCGTGAAAATGAATCGCTGCAAAGCAAGCTGAGCGTTATTGAGGCAGGCCAGCTGACCGATCAGGTCGTGCAAGCAGGCGGGGTGCAGCTGTTAGCTGCACGCGTGCAGGCTTCCAGCATGGATGCGTTGCGTGCGATTGCTGATGAACTGAAAGGGAAACTTCCGGCTGCTGTGCTGGTGCTCGGCGCTGCAATGGACGACAAAGTTAATTTTGTCGTAGCAGTTCCGGCAGAGCATACCAAGGCTGGACTTCATGCAGGCAAGCTCGTGAAAGAAATTGCTGCCGTATGCGGTGGCGGTGGTGGCGGACGACCTGACATGGCGCAAGCCGGTGGTAAGGATGCCAGCAAGCTGGACGAAGCACTTCAACGTGCGCATGAACTGGTGTCGGCAGCCTCACAAGGATAAAGTTCGATAATTTTTGCGGATTTTTGGGAAAAAACGGGCTTAGATATTTCCTTGTAGGGCTTTGCTTATGGTATGATGTAAAAGAATAAGCTGGCATAAACATGTACACATGTTTTGTGGAAGCGAGGTGTCAACAATGGATTCCATGGACAAAACGGTCAAATTTAATGTCAAGGCAGATGAGAAGGAAGCTTCTGCTCAGGAGATTTTGTTGACCGTATATGATGCGCTGGTGGAAAAAGAATACAATCCGATCAATCAAATCGTCGGCTATTTGCTATCCGGTGATCCGGCTTATGTGCCACGGCATAATAATGCCAGAAGCCTGGTACGTAAAAAAGAGCGCGATGAGTTGATTGAAGAATTGGTTCGTTTCTATCTCGCCAAGCACCGTTAGGAGACAGGCATGAAAGTAATGGGATTGGATTACGGGGATCGCCGAATTGGGGTCGCCGTAAGTGATGCCTTCGGCTGGACCGCCCAAGGATTGGAAGTCATAGAACGACGCGGTGACGACAGCGAGTTCGGTAAAATTGCAAATTTGGTTCGTGACAATGAGGTCGGCGAGGTTGTTGTAGGCTTGCCGAAAAACATGAACGGAACCGTGGGTCCACGCGGTGAGATTTGCATCGAGTTTGCGAACCGACTCAAGGAGTTACTGGGTTTACCCGTTCACCTTTGGGATGAACGGCTGACGACGCGTTCGGCGGAGCGTGCGCTTCTGGAGGCCGACGTCAGCCGAAAAAAACGCAAGCAGGTGGTAGATAAACTTGCCGCAAGCCTGATCTTGCAAAACTATTTGGACGCACACAGTACAAGGTGAGGGGGATTTCGTAATGGCTGAAAATCAAGTGGGTATGGAAGAAGAGCCGGAAATTATTTATATTGCCGATGACGAGGGCAACGAGGAAGAGTTCGAGGTCATTATGAAGTTTGAGGTAGATGGTTCCGAAGCGAAGTACATGATGGTTGCGCCAGTGGACCCTGAAGCTGATGAGTCCGATGTGTACGCCTTCCGTTACGAGGAAGAAGGCGATGATATTAAATTGTTTGTGATCCAAGACGATGCCGAATGGGAAATCGTCGAAGAGACCTTTAATACATTTGTAGAAGAAGAGGAAGAGGAAGACGGGAAATGACGAGCTATTCACGTGAAGACCTGAGTTGGACCTCTGATTTGAAGGAAACGTTCGACGGTGATGTAGAGTTACAGGATGAACAGGGCCATGCAATTCGCATGGAATTGGAAGCAGAGTTCAAGGTAGGTGAACAACGGTACGCTGTATTGCGTAGACCTGGGGCTGCTGTTGGCGAACATGAACTATACCATGTAAGCTCATCCACAGACGGCGAAATCTCCATCACCACCATTGAAGATGATGATGAGTGGGAAGATATTTCCGAACTGTACGATGAATGTACGTTGCCGGAAGAACTGTAAGTCTGGATAGCGATGAGATCAAACCTGAAAGGGCGGACCAGTCCGCCCTTTTTGGCTGTGAAGGAGTTGGGTGGATGTGAAGCGAAGGACGAGGATGTTTACGTTGTTTCTACTGCTTATCATTATAGCAGGAGGGGCAACCCTCTATATTTGGAATGCCATGCAGCCTGTTCAGCCCCAAACACAACCCGTTGCTTTTACGGTGGTGCAGGGAACAGGAACATCGGCAATTGCAGATACGCTGGAGCAAAAGGGACTTATACGTAATGCGCTCGTGTTTAAGGCTTATGTAAAATTCAAACAGCAAGGAAGCGCATTTCAGGCCGGAAAATATGAGGCGCAGCCTGGCGCAACCTTTGATCAGTTGATTACTAAGTTATCGGCTGGAGATGTTGTCAAAGAGGAAATGATTCGTTTTACAATCCCGGAAGGTTTTACGATTAGACAGATGGCTGATAAGCTGCAAAAGGAAGGATTGGCAGACCGGCAGCAATTTTTGCAGCTGGCCAACGATCCGTCCGCTTTTGACGTCGCGCTAGCGCGGGACATTCCAAAGCAGGCGGGGCTTCGCTATGCGCTGGAGGGCTATCTTTTCCCGGAAACCTATGAGCTGAAAAAGGGCAGTACGGCCAAAGATATTATACAGGTGATGCTAGAACAGACACAAAAGCGGTTGGAGACTGTTTCCGATTTGGATGCCAAGCTGAAACAGCGGGGTGAAACGCTGCATCAACTGCTGACAGTAGCTTCTCTTGTAGAGCGCGAAGTGGTTGTGGAAGATGAGCGGTCTGTAGTAGCTGGCGTCATTTATAACCGGATCAAACAGGGGAAAAAGCTGGAAATTGATGCTACGGTTCAATATATGCTGGACAAGCAAAAAGAACGGCTGTATTACAAGGATTTGGCTGTGGAAAGCCCTTATAATACGTATTTGCATCTGGGACTTCCGCCAGGGCCGATTGCAAGTCCCAGTCTAAACTCAGTGATAGCGGCTTTACAGCCAAAAGCTACAGATTATTTATTCTATGTGACCAAAAAAGATGGGACACATGAACATTTGTTTGCCAAAACGTATAAAGAACATTTGCATAACATTCAGGTAAGTAACCGTAAGACAAATTAGGAGGTGAGCCTATGGCTTACAAACCCGAACTACTGGCAACTGCCAGCTCTCCGGAGGATGCCCGCCATATGCTGGAGGCTGGAGCTACTGCATTACTTATTGGAGATGACCGCTTTGGAATGCGGCTGCCGGGACATTTTACCCCTGACCAAATCCGTGAAGTGGTGGAAGAGGCACGCAAGCATACGGCACAGGTATATGTATCCATGACGAATTTGATGACGAACGAGCTATTGCCGCTCCTTCCCGAATATGTGCAGACCCTAGCTGGATGCGGCATTGATGCCATTGAGTTTAATGATCCCGCAGTGCTCATGGCCGTGAAGGAGTATGCTCCGCATCTTAAGCTGTTCTGGAACGGTGAGATGATCTCCACCAACTTTGCAACCGCCAACTATTGGGGTGAAAAAGGGGCTTCCCGGGTCATTTTGGCTCGTGAGCTCAGTATGGATGAAATTACCGAAATGATACCAAAGTTGAACATAGAAGCACAGGTTCAGGTACATGGTATGACCAATATTTATCATTCCAAGCGTAAGCTTGTTCAAAGTTATATGCTGCATCAGGGACGTAATGTAGAAGGCGATTTGGGCAGAGGGCGCGGCTTGTTTCTGATTGAAGCAGAGCGGAAGGAAGAAAAGTTCCCCATCTACGAGGATATTAATGGGACACATATTATGAGTTCAGATGATTTTTGCATCATGGAGGACCTGCATATTCTAATGGAGGCCGGCGTGCATAGCTTTAAGATCGAGGGCTTATTGAAACCTACGGCTTACAATGAGGCGGTTGTTCGTGCTTATCGTAAAGCAATAGATAGTTATACAGCTGACCCGGATGCTTATGCTTATGATGAAAGCTGGCTGGATGAAGTTCGCCGTCTTCAAGATCCAGAACGGGAACTTTCCTTCGGATTTTTCTATAAAGAGCAGGTTTATTAATTTTAAAATGAATTGAATTCACAGAGGGGGGAACGTCATGGGGACGATAACCAAAACGAGAAAATATATAGGTAAACGGAATCGTCTGGATAAGCCGGAGCTGTTGGCTCCTGCCGGAAATCTGGAAAAGCTGAAGTTTGCCGTTCACTATGGCGCGGATGCTGTATATATTGGTGGACAAAAATATGGTCTGCGTTCTAACGCCGATAATTTCAGTTTTGAAGAAATGCGCGAAGGTGTAGAATTTGCCAACAAGTACGGTGCTAAGGTGCTTGTGGCCACCAATATCTATGCCCACAATGAAGATATTGCCGGAATCGAGGAATACTTGCGCAATCTGTACGAGGCAGGAATTCATGCCGTTATTGTCGCTGACCCGGCTATTGTATCCGTGGCATTGCGTGCTGTTCCTGGATTGGAAGTGCATTTGAGTACACAGCAGTCCACGCTGAACTGGCAAGCGGTAAAGTTTTGGAAAAACGAGGGACTACCGCGTGTGGTACTGGGTCGTGAGACCAGTCTAGAGGAAATCGAAGAAATTAAAAAGCATGTGGACATCGAAATCGAAGCTTTTGTCCATGGTGCGATGTGCTCTTCATTTTCCGGCCGCTGCGTGTTGTCCAATCACTTTACAGACCGTGATTCCAATCGTGGGGGATGTTGTCAGTCTTGCCGCTGGAAATACGATTTGTTTGAGGATGCACGCCCAGGTGAAGTTTGGATATCTGAGGAAGAGGCACAGGACAGCAATGCACTGAAACAGTTCCAACTCGGTGTTAACCAGCTTCCACTGTTTGAAGAGAGCGATAATGCTTTTTCTATGGGTTCCAAGGATCTGTGTATGATTGAAAATGTCCCTGATCTGATTGATGTAGGTGTAGACAGTTTTAAAGTAGAGGGACGTATGAAGTCTATCCACTATGTGGCTACGGTCGTGAATGTCTATCGTCAAGCGATTGATTCCTATATGGCTGATCCTGAAAATTATGTGCTCAAACCAGAATGGATTGAAGAAATTAACAAGGCAGCCAATCGCCCGCTGAATACAGGATTTTTCTACGATACACCGGATCATGAGGATCATATTTATGAGCCGGAAGAAAAAGCAGTCCCTTATGATTTTGCTGGACTGGTTATGGACTACGATGCCGCAAGTGGCATCGCAACTATTCAACAACGGAACCATTTTAAACCCGGTCATGAAATTGAATTTTTCGGCCCGAACGGAACATTCTTTAAACAAACGGTCGGAACGATCTGGGATGAAGAAGGCAACGAATTGGATGCTGCTCGTCACCCGCTTCAACGGATTAGAATGAAGGTAGATCAACCCGTATCGTATTTTGATATGATGCGTAAAAAGAAGTAAATAAGCCTTAAGTCACAGGTTAAAAGATTCAAAAGCCTCTCCTATCGGTTGGAGAGGCTTTTTTTTGAATAGTTTTATAGGAAAAAAGTTTCACAAAATTTAGTTGATACTCAAAGGAAAGCTACATTCCTTGTCGAATAGTTCCGATAGAAGTTATATAGATAATAGATACATAATGGATAACGTGGAATTAGAAACTAATTATATGGTGGCAGGTGAGAGGAATGGGTTTACGGAAAAAAGAGGGGAATACAGTAAAAAGGCAACCCAAGAAAACGGATCAAATGCAGGGTTTGAAAGGCAGTAAAGTGACCACGGAAAAAGGGGAACAAACGGGTGCGGTGTCTTCGAAGGTTGCCCCCTGGGTAGCTAAAGCGACTCGTAAAGGTACACACAATTTAAAGCGTTTACTTAAGCCGGAAAGGTACAGTAAAGACTTCATGCATTTGGTCAAAAACTATAATCCGATACGTTCGGTTGGAATGAAGTTGTTTCTGATCTTTTTTGCGGCAATTATGTTATTTGTGGTCAGCTTGGGGATGCTCTCATACTACAAGGCTAAAAGTACGATTGAGCAAAATGCAGCTACGGCTTATCAGCAGACCGTTCAGCAAACTTCAGAAAAGCTTGATATTATTCTAGAGCGCTTTCAAGATACATCGACACAGGTATTTTTTGATACTGAATTAAGTGATCAGTTGCAAAAGGCTGTAAAGCAAGATAAAAATCCCTTTGCATCTTTTGTTGCTATGGGCGAAGTGAATAAGAAGCTTACGAATCTTGCTTTTACGAATAAAGCGATTGATTCAATGTACTTGTACCCGGAAGAAACCAATTTAGCTGCTATGGGCACCGGAACACAAAAGGATGTACGGCAGGAAGCGTGGTTTAAGGATATTTTGAAAAACAAGGGAATGGTTTGGCTTCCTACGCAGGTGAATGACAATGGTAGCAAAACCTTTCGTTTGGCACGCTCCATGAACAGCATGTCCGGGTTGGGAGGGACTTATGTTCTGGTTATGGATTTAAAGTCCAGTGCGGTGGAGGACGAGTTAAAAGGTATTAATTTGGGCTCAGGCAGTATGATTAGCCTTGTGACAGACAAGGGTGAGTTTGTAGGCTCTAACAATGAGAGCTTGACAGGAGGGAAGACAAAGCTGGATTACGTTTCCAAGCTTGAAGGAATCGAAGGAAATCAAATTATGGAGCAGGAAGCAGACGGCAAAAAGCAAAGTGTGCTTGCGGTTCATAATACGCTGGGAACTTCCAAGTGGATTCTCGTGGGTGTAGTACCTGTATCTGAGCTGGTGAGAGACGCTAAGGGGATTCTAACCACAACCTGGATATTTGCTGCAGTGGCTGCACTCATTGCATTGTTCATTGGCCTGTGGATCGTGCGCCTCGTGGCTCGTCCATTGACACATCTGAAGGATTTAATGGTCGAAGGCGCCAAAGGCAACTTGCAAATCCGAACGAACTATAAGGCTCAGGATGAAATTGGGCAGTTGTCAGAAAGCTTTGATATGATGATGGAGCAAATTACATTGCTGGTACAACAGACGAATGCCTCAGCTCAGGAAGTTCTGAATACAGCGACAGAACTAGGTGATGCCTCGAAGAAGACAGCCATTTCAGCCAAAGAAATTGCAGCAGCAACGGAAGAGATTGCTCACGGCGCTGCCAGTTTGGCAACAGAGGCTGAACGTGGCAGCGGACTAACCGGGAATATATCTCAGCAAATGGATACGGTGATGGCTTCCAATTATGAAATGAGTCTGGTCGCACAAGAAGTTGAACAATCCAGTGAAAAAGGGACCATTCAGCTGAAAAATCTATTGGGCAAGACTCGGGTTACGGAAGAAACTACACATGCTCTAGTGGGCAAAGTAGATGAACTGAAGCAGACAACTTCGGATGTATTTAAGGTGCTGGACGTACTACAGGATATTGCGAAACAAACGAATATTCTATCACTGAATGCGACGATTGAAGCGGCACGAGCGGGGACGGCGGGGCGTGGTTTTATGGTGGTAGCTAATGAAGTTCGGCAGTTGGCTGAACAATCACGTCAAGCTATTCGTACGGCTACAGGCATTACTAACAACATCGTCAATGAAATGAATGAAACGGTACAGGCATTATCTGAGGTGTACCCGCTGTTCCGGGAACAGATGGGAGCCGTGCAGGAAACAACGGACATTTTCCAATCGGTGCAGCAGCAAATGGGAGAGTTCGCGCTACGATTGGGAACGGTCACTGCCTCCATTCATCATCTGAGTGAATCCCAGACCACTTTGTCCGAGGCAATGACCAATGTAAGTGCGGTGGCCGAGCAATCCTCGGCTACTTCGCAGGAAGTCGCTTCGCTCAGCACTGAGCAGGCCAATATTGGTAATCAACTGGTAGGTTTGTCGGATAAGCTGGAAGGAGTATCAGTGAACTTGAAGGAACAGCTTTCGCGGTTTACGGTGTAGATATAACAAAACCATGGAAATCAGGATTGTCACTGATCTCCGTGGTTTTGTACTTTTTATTAGTGGATGTGCTTAAAAATCCCTCAAGAAGGAAAGCAAAAGATGAATACAAACACAAAGGTAGCTTGGGTTGTGCTGGCCATTACTATTTTTATTACGTTTTTTTATTCATTAGACGAGATTTTAGATTGGAGTCCAGAAGCAGACATCACAAGATACAAATAAATTCGGAAACCCATTCACGTTAAAAGTTGAGTGGGTTTTCTTTTTCAACTACAGGACATACTACTGGAAAAATGATGAAAGAAGGATGGATGTGCCGAGGCGTGGTAGCAGTTTCATACGAAAACGTCGAATTGCATATATGGCCTTGGGGGTGATGGCGCTACTGCTGATTTTATTATTCCGACTGGCTTGGATTCAGGGGACAGCGGGCATTCATATGTCTGTTTATGGAGGGCATTCGCTTAAGGAAATGTCAGCACGTCAGCGACAGGAGGGCATTTCTATCGACTCTGGACGTGGACAGTTTACGGACCGGCATGGGCAACCCTTGACTGGCGGAGTCGTATGGGCGCCAGTGCTTTTTCCCGATGTAGATGGCAAAGCGGCTATACATGGCGAAGAACTGGCTAAGCTACTGCGTACGAACAAGAATCAACTACTGACACGCTGGAAAGGACTGCAATCCCCGCTCATATGGCGTGATGGGGGCGGAGAGCCCGTACAAATCAATCCGCATGAAGCAGGCAAGCTGCTGAAGCTAGCCCCTTCGCTTATTGAGCTTGTACCTTATGCGAAACGTTACAGGGATTTGCCCAATGGCAGGCAATGGCTTGGCTTTCTGTATGAACGTGCCGACCGAGCGAGTGAACTGCCGATGGGGGCAGCCGGGCTGGAAAGAACGTTGGAGCCGCTGCTGAGCGGCGTCGGTGAAACGTTCGTCTCCCGATTTGTAGATGCGCAGCGTCGTCCATTGACTCATGTACCGCTGCGTGTCAGTGCTCCATCCAATGGTCACTATCCATTACAGGTACAGACTACAATTGGTCTACCTATACAGGAACAGATTGAAAAGCTGACGGAATCTAGTCATTTGGCAGAAGGGGCGGTGGTAGTGCTCGATGCAGGCAACGCGGATGTACTGGCGATGGTGTCTCGCCCTTTTTATAATCCCGGTCATGTTGATCCCCAGAAAAAAACAGACTGGTCTAATCGTGCACTTAAGGCGATAACGCCTGGTTCTATTTTTAAGTTGGTTACGGCTGCTGCTGCACTTGAATCAGGTGTTGTCCAACCGCAGGAACAATTCCATTGTCATGGATCTTATGGCAAGTACGGTCTGGCTTGCTGGAAAAAAGAAGGACACGGTACCCTAAACCTGGAGGAAGGGCTTGCCGTATCCTGTAATAGTGTGTTCGCTCATCTCGGTGAACGGCTTAATGCTGAGCAAATTCAGGCCACAGCCTCTGCACTGGGATTGAGCCGAACTGTGGGCTGGCAGGAGCAAAATCTTGCAGGGCTACCTCAATTCAGACCGCTGGATCACGAAGAAAAGGGAGCCGTATTCGGCTCCCATACAAACGTGTCTGATCCGGGCGTACGTGTACAGACAGCTATCGGTCAGCGCGATGTGCTGGTAACGCCTCTCCAAGCTGCTAATCTCATCGTCACCTTGCTGCACGATGGTCAAGTACGTGCACCACGCATTGTAAAACGCATTAGCTACGCAGACGGTAGCACCTTACTGGAACTACCTACTCATGCTGTACCTTCATCCGAGGGTAGTCGCTCGATTCACACATCGACGGCTCGCATGCTTCGTGAAGCAATGGAAAAGGTTGTGACACAGGGGACTGGCGCCTCCTTGCGTAGTAAATCATGGAATCTGGCCGGCAAATCAGGTACGGCCCAAGCTTTGAAGAACGGTCACCCTATCAATCACCAGTGGTTTATAGGGTATGGTCCGATAGAGCGGCCTCGTTATGCGGTCGCCGTCCTTGTGCAAAATGCTTCAACACATTCTACAAATCAAGCTACAGCACTGTTCGGTCAAGTAATGGATCTACTAGCTCAATCTTCCTCAGTTCCACGAGTAGCTACACGATCTTCCTCCTGAATTTTGACGATAAACGGAGGCTCATCAAATTCCTCTGTCGGAAACCGAATCCATTGTTGCAGATAACCTTGCTGCCACAATTCCTTGAGCAAAATGATCAGAATGGGGGACAGGATTAATCCGGCCAATCCGAAGATGGATAACGATATAATGGCAAAGGAAAGCATCAGATAGGCAGATGAAACACCGATGGAGTTACCAGTAATTTTAGGCTCTGCCAGCTGGCGGACGATCACCGTGACAGCCATGACAATAAGCAGGCCTACAGCCAGGCCGGTATTGCCTGTGATGAACAGATACACTGCCCACGGAATAAAAATAACAGGCACACCCAACAAGGGCAGGATATCAAACAAAGCTGCCACGAGCGCCAACGATAGGGCATTATCCACTTGCAAAATGAGTAAACCTATAAATACGAGAACAAAGGTAATCCCTACCAGTAGAGCTTGAGCCTTGAGAAAAGCGGAGATAGCTTTAAGTACGTGATTTTTTAGAAAAAGGTAAGCAGTTTTTAGTGTCTTGGGTGTTTTACTACGAGCAATGCCCTTCCAAAGATTAATTTCCATACTTAAAAAGAACGCTAAAATGATGGCAATGGCAAAGTTGCCCATAAAAACAGTGAAAGAACTGAGGAACTGTATGAAAAAGGATAATCCTAGCTGTGCCCATTTCGTAGCAATGGTGGTGGCAGTCGCAAAATAATCATTTACACGTTCGGTAACACCCGGAGGTAAAGCAGCAATTTTATCTTGAGAAAGATGAAGATACCGCGTGAATTCCGTTTGGATAATCTGCGTATAATGTGGGAGGTTTTGCGCGACTTTCGTAAATTGCGTAACCAGAATCAGGCCCAATCCGAAAAAAATAGCAAGTAAAAGGATGATAAACAGCAATACGGAGAGCGCAGAGGCGAAGGGCTTCTTCATTCCCTTGCGATGAAAATAACGAGCGGCAGGTTCAATGCACCAGAACACGACGAACGAAAGGAACACAGGTGCGGCAAGTTGATACAGTTTGCTGGATACGAACATAATTAAATACACGGTTAATACGATCAGTCCGATATCAAAAACGGTACGCCAATATTTTTTGTACAATGGAAGCATATGTATACAACGACTCCTTTAAGATTTTTACTTATTGTACACTAAATTGGACCTCAATGCTGACCATATACAATAGTGAAATCTCGGCATGCTTACGTCTTTATGCTAACATATAAGTAAGTGAGTTTTCCTCAGGAAGCCTGCTTGGGAGTTCAGAATAGAAAAGTGGGGATAAAACGTGCAGACTTTGCTGTTATGGATGTTTTACATTTCAACTTTTTATGCTTTTGTTCCGGCGCTGGTTAGTCGTATATTTGGGTTCCGGGTGTTCCGGCGCGGCAAAAGTGAGCAAGAATATGCGCTCACCTTTGATGATGGTCCTGATCCAGTGTATACATCACAGCTGCTTGATTTACTGAAGCGTTTTGATGCCAAGGCTACTTTTTTTGTTGTTGGGATGAATGCAGAAAAATACCCTGAACTTCTGAAACGCATGCATGATGAAGGTCATCTGATCGGTATTCATAATTATGTGCACAAATCGAATTGGCTGATGCGGCCTGTTACGGTCAGAAGACAAATTGCCCAGACAGAGTCAGTCATTCGTCGAGTAACTGGCGAGGGAACGACCTTTTATCGCCCACCTTGGGGGATAGTGAACTTTTTTGATATTTCCAACACCCATGGTCGTCGAATCGTATTATGGTCCTCCATGTTCGGAGATTGGAAGGCAAGCATTGGAGCGAAACAATTGGCGGAGAGAATGCTAAAAAAGCTAAGGGGGGGCGAGGTGATGCTGCTCCATGACTGTGGTACGACATTGGGGGCAGACGCGGAAGCGCCCCAGAATATGCTAATCGCACTGGAGAAGCTGCTGAGGGTCGCCCAAGAACGACAATTGCGCAGCGTACGGGTGGATACATTGTTTTGCCGTCAGTCTGTCAATAAACCCACTGCCTCCGAGATGTCCAGTACGGGCTGGTTTAAAAGAACGCTGGTATTCGGATGGCTACAGTACGAGCGGTTATTCCACGCTTTGTTCCGTCTTCGTCCCGTAAGCAAGGAGGATACGATCTTTTATTATCGTCGCCGTATCTATCATGGGCCAAATGTAAACTTGGAGAACGGCAGGTGGCTAGAAAAAGGGGACCCGGTAATCGAGCTTCATTTTGATAATAAAATGTTGTTTCAATTGGGTTCGACGGCAAAGTCGATGGTACATCTAGCTATTCAATTGATTCGGATTGTGAAAAGACAGCTTCCTGATCTTGCCCAACGGATTGTACATGATTCTGGAATGAATGGTGTAAAGGCGATCTATGCAGTAAGTATGATTCATCGGGGACCAGAGAAGTTGGGATTTCAAGTTCGAGAGCTTCCCCAAGGACTGTTCAAGCATGTGTCCACCGTATATTTAAAGCTTTTATTTAGTGTCATCCATCCTTTGGGTTCAGAACAGTTGAGTGAAAAAAAAGATGTAATGGTACCGAAACTGATTGTGATGCCAATGGATACCTTGTTTGACCGTTTCCATCAGGGAGGCTCACTCCGCTCAGACCAAGCTCTTGATCAAACTGATCAGAGGGATGTTGTCCATACACTCAACCGTGAAGTGACCGAAGAGGCTAATCCTGTTCAGACATCAGTCAGGGCTTCACAAGCAGCGGATACAGGATCAAGCAATTGACCTAATAAAAAAAGCCTCTCGATCCTTTGTTAGGGGTCGGGAGGCTTTTTAGCCGTTCATAAAGCATATCTTGGCAAAGCATTTAGATTTTCATAATTCCGCCGTTACTTGCGTTCGTCACCAGCTTGGAATAACGCGCCAGGTAACCCGTTTTCACCTTCGGCTCAAAGCCTTTCCAGTTGGCGCGACGACGTTCGAATTCTTCGTCCGTAATGTGGAGCTCAATCTTACGATTGTTCAAGTCCAGCTCAATGATATCGCCGTCCTCAACAAAAGCGATAGGTCCGCCTTCTGCGGCTTCGGGGGAAATATGACCGATGGAGATACCACGGGAAGCACCTGAGAAGCGTCCGTCTGTAATCAGACCCACCTTGGCACCAAGCCCCATGCCCACGATTTGTGAAGTTGGAGCGAGCATTTCAGGCATACCAGGTCCGCCCTTTGGACCTTCATAACGGATAACAACAACGTGTCCTTCATTAATTTTACCGTTGGCGATACCTGCCAGTGCATCTTCCTGTGAATCAAAGCAGATAGCAGGACCTTTGTGATAACCACCAACCGAAGGATCAACTGCACCGACTTTAATGATGGAGCCTTGCGGTGCCAGATTACCGAATAATACAGCCAGACCGCCACGTTCGGAATACGGGTTGTCCAGTTTATGGATAACGTTAGTGTCCAGAATTTCCTGCCCCTCTACGTTTTCACGAATGGTTTTTCCGGTTACAGTAATACAGTCACCATGCAGTGCGCCGGGTTTCTTCAACAATTCATTCAGCACTGCGCTTACGCCGCCTGCATTATGAACATCCTCAATATGATAGTCGGAAGCAGGTGCCAATTTGGACAAATGAGGTACGCGGTTTGCGACTTCATTAATACGTTCGATAGGGTAGTCAACTTCTGCTTCATGGGCAAGTGCCAATGTATGCAATACGGTATTCGTGGAACCGCCCATTGCCATATCCAATGCAAATGCATTATCAATAGCTTCTTTAGTCACGATATCACGTGGTTTAAGATCCAGCTTAATCAATTCCATCAATTGGCGTGCAGATTGTTTAACGAATTCTTTACGTTCTTCTGCTACTGCGAGAATGGTGCCGTTACCCGGCATAGCCAGACCCATCGCTTCTGCGAGACAGTTCATGGAATTCGCTGTGAACATCCCTGAACAGGAGCCACATGTCGGACAGCCATATTGTTCTAATTCAAGCAAGCTTTGATCGTCGATTTTACCAGCCTGATATGCACCTACGCCTTCAAAGACGGAGGTCAGGGAAATAGAGCGTCCGTTCTTGTCTTTACCAGCTTTCATAGGACCGCCGCTGACGAAAATAGTTGGAATGTTAACGCGCAATGCGCCCATCATCATGCCAGGGGTAATTTTATCACAGTTAGGAATACAAACCATGCCGTCAAACCAGTGAGCAGAAACGACAGTTTCCAGAGAGTCAGCTATAATTTCACGGCTCGGCAGAGAATAACGCATACCGATGTGCCCCATGGCAATGCCGTCATCTACACCGATGGTGTTAAACTCGAAAGGTACACCGCCTGCCTCACGAATGGCTTGCTTGACAATTTTGCCAAATTCCTGCAAATGGACGTGGCCCGGTACGATATCAATATACGAGTTGCATACCGCAATAAACGGTTTGTCAAAATCTTCTTCCTTGACACCCGCTGCGCGCAGCAAGCTGCGGTGAGGAGCGCGGTCAAAGCCTTTTTTAATCATATCGGAACGCATTTTCGTCTTAGCTGTCATGATGCTGGTTTCCCCCCAAAGTATAAAAATAGTATGGCGTTCAATGGACGCCGTGATAGCGCAGATGTTTTCTAAAGAGTCTATCATAGATGTGAGCTTTTTTCTACATATATGAAGATTTTGAAAAAGTACAAGAAGTGTTCTGTAATCAACAATATATAGATATGACCAGTTTTATTTGTCTATATATTGCATTTAGAAGAGGTTAGAATGTGATTCTATTAGAAATATGTATACTGATAGGTTTGCGTATCAGGTAAAATATGAAAGAGCCCATTCCTCAATAAAGCGGATGGGCTCAGGCTTGTTTTATGTTAAAGGAGGGCGGAAGAGGACAATACACCTTAATTTCTGCCGCCTTTACGACCGATGTCTCTGTAGAAATTTTTGTCATGCGACTCAGCTGTAGCATCGCCGCCCTTTTTGCCGATTTCCTGATAAAATTCTTTATCATGAGAGTTTGCGGTTGCTTCCCCGCCTTTTTTACCAATCTCCTGATAAAATTCCTTATTGTGCTTCTTGGAAGTAGCTTCTCCACCCATACGACCTGCTTCTTCGCGACTCATTTTCCCCTGATTTTGATTACGTGCCATTACAAATCACTCCTTAATAAAAAAGTTGTTTTTTGTTGCGCGCATCCTTTACTTACCACATCACGCCTGTATGAAACAGGCTCTAAGTGGAGTAAAGAGAGGGTAGACTCGCTTACATGTTCGTCTGTGAGTGGGTTGTCGCGTGTTCAATGTTAAATAAAAAAGGGATAAAAAGATTACGCGGACCGTCTAAAAGGATAAGGAGCTGGCTTTAGCATCCATTCTACCTGTGGCTCAATCAGAGGTCGTGTTGCAGTTCGAACCCAAGGCATGGTCAACATACAGCACAGACCTGCAGCACACACTACAATCAACATGACTTCCACTGGAGTATCTATATATTCGTAGACTCCCTTTGCAACGACGGTACGGACGATCAAGCCATGGAGTAAAAAGACATATAGTGTCCGTCTTCCCATCTCAGTTATACGTCCTGTCACGGCCGGAACAAAGCTTAGAAACGCCATCGATGCTATCCATTGAACTCCATAAATGCCGATGCGGTAAATTCCTGCGTACCATTCGGTATGGCCCAATTCCCCGTAAGTCATATTGCCATACAGCCAGCCTGCCGGGATGTCGAAATACGACGTTCCCGCCAGTATCATAAGCAGAAGAGATACAATGCCAGCGATTATGCGGACTGGTGTTGTGAAGAACCGTCGAACGTCCGCATAATTCAAATGATAACCTGCTACAAAGTAAGGCAAATAAACAAAGGTTCTGCATACGCTCAGCCATATACCATCCACAGGGAGATACCCGACAAGGATACCCAGCAGCACGGATATACCCAATTGGAGGACAGGTGGTATTTTCTGAAAAGTCAGCATCAGCAGCCTCCAACAGATATGGCTGGCAAGGAACCAGAGGAGCAGATAAGGAGCAAAGAACGAATGATGGATATGGGGAACGTGGAAGAGTGCAACATCCAAGATCGAATAGAGCGATTGAAAAATAAGATATTGCATACCGATCTGAAGCAGAACTTTTTGGCCTGCGGGGCCGGTCAAAGATGATTTGGCAAAGTAGCCTGTAACGAGTACAAACAACGGCATATGGAACATGAATATCCAGCTGAACCATTGTTGGGCAATATGAAGTGAACCGACTAGAGGCTCCAGAGCATTTCCTGCAAATACGCATATGATCAACAGAAATCGCAGATTGAGAAAGAAGCTTTCCCCTTGTACATCATGGCTTGTCGTCATGTGTTTCCCTCCGAACGGCTTCTGCCGACTAAACTATTTAAAAAATAATTCTTTACAAGGAACAAGGTACGATACTCTGGACTTTATCATTGTGATTTTTTTCACAATAGTAAGCGCTACCATGTCCTTATTATGTGGCGAAAGCTTGAACACGGGACAAAGATGGGCTAATACCTGGAAATGTATGCTGATTTGACCCTGTATGTACAACGATGTTACCCTAACAAGGCTATAGTTACGCTGATGAATACAGCGACACATTTTATATTCAAATTACGAATTTCGAGGTACAAAAGGCGAAAGGAACTTTTACAATGAGAAGAAGAACAAGAAGATCATACAATTCATATGGGACACGTGGTCCTCGGAAAATATGGAAAATTCTCTTAGGCATCCTGATTGTCATTGTACTGATCGCAGGGTGGGGGGCATGGAAGGTATTTACGCCTTATCAGCCTGATGAGACGGCTGCTGCTGCATTAGCCGAAGTAGCGGATGCTGTGAAAGTAAATGAACAAGAACATTGGGTTGGTTTTGAGCCTGTAAAAAGAAGCGGAGCCGGAGTCATTTTGTATCCAGGGGCGTTGGTGAAGCCCGAAAGTTATGCGCCGTTGGCACGCCGTCTGGCGGAAAAGGGTCATCATGTGATCATTGCAAAAATGCCACTGAACCTTGCATTGATCTCCCCGGATTTAGCGAATGAAGTGCTAAAGGCATATCCGAAAGAAGCGTTTGTTATTGGAGGCCATTCGTTAGGCGGTGTGATGGCGGCCCGATATGCAGCTGCACATCCTGATCAGGTCAAAGGTGTATTTTTCCTCGCCTCCTACCCGGATAACAAGGGTAATTTAAAGGATAAAAATCTGCCCGTTATTTCTCTACTGGGAAGTGATGATGGAGTCGTCCAGATGGAAAATGTCCAAAGTGGAAGAACTTATTTACCAGCAAACACGCTGTATTTTACAGTCGAAGGGGGGAATCATGCCCAATTCGGCAGTTATGGTGTCCAAAAAGGGGATAATCCTGCAAAAATTAGCGCTGCCGAGCAATGGAATCAGACGGTAACGGCTTTACAGGACTGGATGAAAGAGAGTGTGGATGTGGCTGCTAAGAATCAGTAAAGGAGGTGTGCTGCATGTCTGAGCTGATCGTGCAGGGGGAGCGGTACCCATGCCGTGGTATTTTATTAGATAAAGATGGAACGTTGCTGGATTTTATTCAGTTGTGGGGCCCCTGGGCTCGTTCTATACTGGATATGATGGAGCAGCATCTTACCGTGGCAGGTGCCGGTTTTACGGTGGAAAAAGGTACCGTTCTAGGTACTGTTCACGATCAGGAGGGACGTGTGATCGGTTACGACCCTTCTGGCCCGCTGGCCATGGGGACGGTGGACGAAAGTACGGGGGTACTGGCTTGGCAGCTTTATAATGCTGGTGTACCGTGGAATGAAGCTGTACGGCTTGTCCGCGACTTTAATAAAACGGCGATGGCTGATATTCGGCGACATCGGGCAGCGAAGGTGTTTCCAGGGTTGCGGACATTGCTGGAGCAAAGCCGCCATGCCGGGCTGAAGCTAGCGGTTGTGACCTCTGACAGTACAGAGGCTGCACAGGAGCATTTGGAGTGGATGGGGCTGACATCCTATTTTGATGAGATTATCGGACATGATAGGGTTACATATGGTAAGCCTGACCCGGAAATGGCTGAAAAAGCCTGCGCATTACTAGGATTGTCGCCGGCGGACGTGGTAGTCATCGGAGACAGCAATGGGGACATGCAGATGGGCAAACGTGCCGGAGTGCGGCTCGCTATTGGATTTGCGCCAGAAGCAGAACGTTCTGGTCATTTGCTGGATGCGGATAAGGTTGTTCGTGGATATGAAGAGCTGGAGGTGCGTAGGGTATGAAAGTTAATACGTTGGCGGAATGGATACAGCAATCGCAGAATATTGTTTTTTTCGGCGGTGCAGGCACATCGACGGAAAGTGGTATTCCGGATTTTCGTTCGGCAGCAGGCCTGTATCAAAGTGAGGAGAAATTGCCTTATTCCCCTGAGGTTATGCTGAGCCGTTCATTTTTTGTGAAGCATCCTGAAGTGTTCTTCGACTTCTATCGCAGCAAAATGCTGCATCCCGATGCGGAGCCGAACGGTTGTCATCATTTCCTCGCGTCATTGGAAAAGCAAGGCCGTCTAAAAGCGGTTGTGACCCAAAATATTGACGGCTTACATCAGGCTGCCGGCAGTGTGAATGTATTGGAACTTCACGGCTCGGTGCATCGGAACCAATGTATGGAATGCGGACGCTTTTACAGTCTAGATGAAGTGATGAACAGCTCTGAGGTTGTACCTAAATGTCCAATAGATGGAGGAATTATCAAACCGGATGTCGTTTTATATGAGGAGGAGCTGAATCAAGATACCATTATTCAATCCGTTCAGGCTATTTCGCAGGCTGATCTGCTGTTAATTGGAGGAACGTCGCTGACAGTACATCCTGCTGCGGGCTTGATTACTTATTTTCGTGGTAAACATACAGTGCTGCTGAATACAGATCCCACCTCGTATGATCATAAGGCGGATCTTTTGATCACCGATCCAATCGGTAAAGTTATGGAAAAACTTGCTCATCAATTAGGTCTGTAATCGTTTTCTTGTCAACGCCTGGATAAAAGCGCTATGATGATGTTGTGATGGACATTACAATGTTTCGAGAGAGGCTGGGATAGCATGGTTTATTTAGCTGGCGAAGATCGTTATGAAACTATGAAATATAACCGTACAGGGAGATCAGGTCTAAAACTGCCCGCTATTTCGCTGGGCTTGTGGCACAATTTCGGCGGGATTAACAACGCGGAGAATGGCCGTAGCATGATTACTCGCTCCTTTGATCTGGGAATTACGCATTTTGATTTAGCTAATAACTATGGCCCTCCTGCGGGATCAGCTGAGGAATTTTTTGGACAAGTATTAGCCAGTGATATGAAACCGTACCGGGATGAGTTGGTCATCTCCACCAAAGCGGGCTACAATATGTGGGCAGGGCCTTATGGTGACTGGGGATCTCGCAAGTATATGATATCTAGTCTGGATCAGAGCCTGAAGCGGATGGGGCTGGACTATGTCGATATATTCTACTCTCACCGATTTGATCCTGATACGCCGCTGGAAGAAACGATGGGAGCACTGGATCATATCGTACGATCCGGCAAAGCGCTGTATGTGGGTGTGTCCAATTATAGTGCGGAGCAAACAGCAGAAGCAGCTCGCATTCTGAAGGAGCTGGGAACACCGCTTCTGATTCATCAGCCGAAATACTCCTTGCTCGACCGCTGGATTGAAAACGGATTACAAGATGTACTGGACGAAAACGGGGTAGGCAGCATTGCCTTTTGCCCGCTGGCGCAGGGATTGCTGACCAATAAATATTTGAACGGAATTCCCGAGGATTCACGTGCAGCGAGTACTTCGGTTTTCCTGAATGAGAACCATGTGACGCCAGAGACACTTCGCAAGGTACGCGCCCTGAATCAGATGGCTGCTGCACGCGGACAAAGTTTGGCTCAATTTTCGCTGGCCTGGGCTCTGCGCGGCGAACGTCTGACCTCTGTCTTGATTGGGGCAAGCCGTGTAAGCCAAATTGAAGAAAATGTTGCTACCTTATCCAATCTGGACTTTTCTCAGGAGGAACTGGATCGGATTGATTCGATTCTGAATGCCGGGAACTGACAGGACGGCGGCACAGCCTAATGGCGAAATAATTTGTAGTCATCGGCCTAATTTCGTGTTCTCTTATACAATATAAATTAACAGCCCGTATCCGTTTGAAGGATGCGGGCTGTTTAAGTCTGTTTTACGACTGTGGATACTGCTTAACCTTGCTTCGGTACTCGGTTGGAGACTGACCACAGAAGCGCTTGAATTGACGTGAGAAATATAAGGCATCGGTTAGTCCGACCGAAGCGGCCACTTGCTCTACCGATAGTTCCGGACGCTCACGCAGCAGTTGACGTGATTTGTCGATTCTTAGCTTAAGCAGATAGGTGACGGGGGAGATCCCCGTTTCCTTTTTAAATATCCGTGACAAATACGCACGATTATAACCAAGTCCTTCAGACATTTGCTCAATGGAAACGGGGTGTGCGTACTGAGTGGACATATATTGAACCATCTGCTTGACTGTACGTTGAATTTGCGAATCCGCCCCGGACGGATCAGTCCAGTCACTCAGGTAATTGCCTGCTTCCCCCATAATCAGATACAAATAGCCCAAGGCTGATAGATGAGAACTAGATTTTCTGCTATAAAAGGCCAGTTGCATTTGCTCCAAATAACCGGGGATGGGACTTTGATCGGAAGCATGAAAGACAGGCTGGTGAACACGTAACCCGGCCTCTTGCACCACCTGCTCAGTATGGTGTCCGGTAAACGCAGACCAACGATAACGCCACGGTTCCTCATCATCAGAGGTATAGCTCACCAGCTGACCGGGATGAATAAGGAAAAAATCGTTTTCTTCAAGCTGATATGTGTGCTGTTCCGTTCGGAAGATACCTCTGCCCGATTCTACAAAGTGTAGCAGATAGTAATCATAGATTTTCGGCCCCACGGCATGACCGGATTTGGTCTGGCTCTCTCCTGCAAAAAGCACATGCAGCGGGCTATTTTCATAAAACACCGGATTAGAGGCGACGGCATAACTATATGAATACGCTTGCAAAATAGGGTCATCCTTCCTGCATTTGTGAATGGTTTAGCGGATGCGGTATACTTACATTGTACATATCCAAGTCACATTTATCCATAGCTTAAACACATGGATGCATTACATTGTGTGACGCTTTCATTTATACTGAAATCATAAGAGATGTCAACCTGATTAAGATGTTACAGGGAAATCAGGAGGGCCTTTACTAACGGTATATGAGGTGGATGCGGATATGAACTCTACTGAATTAAAGAAACATTTTATTGAAAAATATGGTGAAAGCAGCAATGAACTGCGGATATTTCATGCACCTGGACGTGTCAATCTGATTGGAGAGCATATCGACTATAACGGTGGTTATGTACTCCCGGCTGCGCTGGAATTCGGAACGACGCTGATCCTTCGTGCGCGCAATGATGATGAAATTCATTTTGCTTCAACAAACCTGTCGTATGAAGTGTCTATCCCCCGTGGAGAAATAGGTAAAAACAAAACGGATGAGTGGGTGGACTATCCAGTGGGTGTGCTGGTGGAGTTGGCTGAAAAGGGAGTTTATCCGTCTAACGGATATGACCTGCTCTATCATGGAGAAATACCGAATGGTGCTGGATTATCCTCCTCAGCCTCCATTGAGGTTGTTACAGGATATGCGTTTCTCACGATCGAAAAACAGGAAACAGATACGGTCGAGATCGCTTTGTTGTCCCAGCGGGCAGAAAACAATTACGTTGGTGTCAATTGCGGCATTATGGACCAGTTCGCTGTAGCGAACGGAGCAGCTGATCATGCAATTCTGCTGATGTGCGATACGTTGGAGTACCGTAAAGTGCCATTCCGCACGGGGGCTTATAAGCTCGTGATCGGCAATACAAACAAGCGTCGCGGTTTGGTGGACTCAGCCTATAACGAGCGTCGTAGCCAGTGTGCCGAAGCACTGTCCATTTTACAGCAGCAGGAGCCGTCACTGGAATACCTCGCTCAGCTGGATGAGGCACGTTTCGGAGAGCTTCAGCATCACATCGCGGACCAAACAGTGCGTCGGCGGGCACAGCATGTGGTGGAGGAAAACGCTCGTGTGTTGGCCTCTGTCGATGCTCTCGCAGCGAATGAACTTGCAGCTTTTGGTCAGTTAATGAATGCTTCTCATGATTCATTGCGCGATTTGTATGAGGTCAGCTGCACGGAGCTGGACGTCATGGTTGAAGAAGCACGACGCATTCCTGGCACGCTGGGTGCTCGTATGACAGGAGCCGGATTTGGAGGTTGTACGGTTTCATTGGTTCATGAGGACGATGTGGAACGTTTTGTGAAGGAAGTCGGCGAAGCTTATCAGACCCGCACAGGGCTGGAAGCCAGCTTTTATGTATGCAAGGCAGGAGACGGAGTTAAAGAACTGAAGGAGGACGAATAACATGGCCATTTTAGTCACAGGTGGAGCTGGATATATCGGTTCACATACCGTAGCAGAACTGTTGGATCTGGGAGAAGAAGTTGTGGTGCTGGACAATTTGCAAACCGGGCACAAAGCAGCATTGCTTGGAGGCAAGTTGTATGAAGGGGATTTGAGGGATAAAGAATTACTGTCCAAACTGTTCTCTGAAAATAGTATCGATGCAGTTATCCATTTTGCAGCCAACTCGCTGGTTGGAGAAAGTATGCAAAATCCTGGTAAATATTATGACAACAATGTATTTGGCACGCTGAGCTTGCTGGAGGCAATGAAGGATGCTGGAGTGCGCCGAATCGTGTTTTCCTCTACTGCGGCTACCTACGGCGAACCGGAAAAGGTGCCGATTGAAGAGGGAGACCGTACAGAGCCAACCAACGTGTATGGTGAAACAAAGCTGATGATGGAGCGCATGATGTCGTGGTTTGATAAAGTTTTAGGCATCAAATATGTGTCTTTACGGTATTTTAATGCGGCTGGTGCGCATGAGAGCGGCAAGATCGGTGAAGATCACCGACCAGAAAGCCATCTGATCCCGTTAGTGCTCCAGACAGCCTTGAAGCAACGTCCACACATCGCTGTGTTTGGTGAGGATTATGCGACACCTGACGGCACGTGTGTTCGGGATTACATTCACGTGAGTGACCTGGCGGATGCTCATGTGCGTGCAGTAAATTACTTGCGCGAAGGCAATGACAGCAACGTATTCAACTTGGGCAATGGACAGGGCTTCTCTGTGAAAGAAGTTATTGAGACGGCACGCAAGGTCACTGGACTCGACATTCCAGTTGTGACAGAGCCACGCCGCGCAGGCGATCCAGCGATATTGGTTGCATCTTCTGACAAGGCTCGTTCGGTGTTGGGCTGGAGTCCAGCACGTACCCAATTGGAGGATATTATTAGCGGAGCATGGGGATGGCATCAGTCGCACCCTCACGGCTACGGCAACGAATAGACGGGAGACGATGACATATGAGCGAGCGCCAATCCACAGATAAAGGCCAAGGCCGGGAACATTCCCGGCATCTGGCCCATGACATCGACGAAACTGTGCAGCAATCGGCTCTATATGCGGTGGAACAACTGGTTGCATTCGCACAAAACAAGGGCATGATCGGTCCGCAAGATACAGATTACAGCCGTAATCTGCTGTTGGAGCAGTTTGGGTTTTCGGAGCCTTATTCAGGTGGGGAAGCAGGGGGCGTTATGGCCCCCGAAGCTCTCCAGCCTGTGCTTAATGTATTGATAGATTATGGTTTTGCCATAGGACTTATCCCTGAAAACACAGATACGTATCGCGATTTGCTTGATTCCAAAATCATGGGACTACTGATGGCGAGACCGTCTGAAGTCATCCGTGACTTTCATCAAACGGAGGCTGAACGTGGCATAGAGGCGGCGACAGATGCTTTTTATCAATTATCCATCGATTCGAACTACATCCGAATGGATCGGGTTGCCAGCAATGTGTACTGGAATCAGTCGACATCTTACGGAGATATGGAAATCACGATTAATTTGTCCAAGCCAGAAAAAAGTCCTAAGGAAATTGCGATGGCGAAGCTTTTGCCGCCGCCTGTTTATCCCAAGTGTCAATTATGCCGTGAAAACGTCGGATATGCAGGAAGAGTAAATCATCCGTCCCGTCAAAATCTGCGTATCATTCCGGTGGAATTGAATGGGGAGCCGTGGTTTTTTCAATACTCACCCTATGTGTATTATAACGAGCATTGCATCGTGTTCCATCATGATCATGTACCGATGAAGCTTACGAAGGATACACTGCGGCGATTGCTGGCCTTTACGAAAGCGTTTCCGCATTATTTTATTGGCTCCAATGCGGATCTGCCGATTGTCGGCGGATCGATCCTGACCCATGATCATTTTCAGGGTGGTCGTCATACATTCCCAATTGAAAAAGCGGGTGTGGACGGTGTATACCATAATGAAGTGTTCCCGCAGGTTACAGCAGGGATTGTAAACTGGCCGATGTCGGTCATCCGTTTTACGTCAACAGATGCCGAGGCGCTGTTGGAGGCGGGAAATGCTGCTTTTGAAGCCTGGAAAGTTTATAGTGATCCTGTAGCTGATGTCCTCTCTCATACAGAGCAGGAGGGGGAAACGATTCCACATAATACTGTGACGCCGATTGTGCGCCGAGATTCCGAAGGCAGGTATCAGATGGATCTCGTACTGCGTAACAATCGAACGAGTGAAGAGTATCCGGAAGGTATTTTCCATCCTCATCGCGAGATGCATCACATCAAGAAGGAAAATATCGGTCTGATCGAAGTTATGGGACTTGCCATATTACCGGGGCGGCTCAAGGATGAACTGGATGGGATTGCAGATATTTTGTGTGGGGATGACAAACTGGCTGTGGCTATGCAGCAGGAAGGACATCCACTGTTTAAGCATGCAGACTGGATTTATCAGTTAAACACTCGGTTCGGTCGTTTGCCTGACAAGGAAACGGCTGTTCGTACCGTACAAAATGAAGTTGGACTGAAATTCAGTGAAATTTTAGAGCATGCAGGAGTGTATAAACGGAATGAGACCGGGCAGCAGGCGTTTGGTCGTTTTATGAAACAATTGGGATATACTTTGGGAGAATAAAATCGCTGGTGCAGCACATAATACACTACGAGAACCCTCCCAAGATATGACATGGAACCATGCTCCTCAAGGAGTGTGGTTTTTTTCTGAAAATAAAGCATATTTGTTTCCTGTAACCGAAAAGGTTATAATAGAGTAGTTTCTTAACATTAAACTTTAGAACTATTGGAGGCGAGCGTTTGCGATGAAAGCATTCGAATTTTATAATCCTACACAATTGATCTTCGGTAAAGGACAATTGGAGGCTCTCAAGCGTGAAGTTCCTAAATATGGTAAACGTGTACTGCTTGTATATGGCGGCGGCAGCATTAAGCGCAGCGGTTTGTACGATAATGTAATAAGTTTGCTTGGTGAAATTGGTGCAGAGGTAACGGAACTGGCTGGTGTAGAGCCGAATCCTCGCTTATCTACAGTACATAAAGGCGTGGAATTGTGTAAAACACATCAAATCGACCTCGTTCTGGCTGTAGGCGGTGGTAGTGTGCTGGATTGTTCCAAAGCCATTGCTGTTGGTGCAAAATATGATGGCGACATGTGGGATTTTGCAGAGCGTAAAGCGGCACCACAGGCAGCATTGCCATTAGGTACAGTTTTGACCATGGCAGCTACCGGTTCTGAAATGAATGCGGGTTCTGTTATTACAAATGAAAAAACACAGGAAAAATTGGGATGGGGTAGCGTATTTGCGTTCCCTGCGTTTTCTATTCTTGACCCTGTAAACACATACTCACTGCCACAAAATCAAACCGTTTACGGAATCGTAGATATGATGTCACATACGCTGGAGCATTATTTCCATTTGGAATCCAATACTCCGGTCCAACTTGGCTGGTGCGAAACGATTTTGCGTACGGTCATGGATGCGGCTCCAGGTCTGGTCAACGATCTGGAAAACTACGAGCTGCGTGAAACGATTATGTATTGTGGTACGATGGCGCTGAACGGCTTCCTGAACATGGGGCTGACAGGTGACTGGGCTACTCACAATATCGAACATGCTGTGTCTGCTGTTTATGATATTCCACATGGTGGAGGACTGGCTATTCTGTTCCCGAACTGGATGAAACACAATCTGCATGTGAAGCCTGAACGCTTCAAACAACTGGCCGTCAATGTGTTCCATGTAAACCCAGAAGGCAAGAGTGATGAAGAAGTGGCGCTGGAAGGTATTCAGGCGTTGCGTGATTTCTGGAACTCGATTGGTGCACCAAGCCGTCTGGCTGATTACGATATTGATGCGTCCCAGATCGATGTTATGGCTGATAAAGCTGTGAAATTCGGATCTTTTGGTGGTTTTAATAAGCTCAATCGCGAAGATGTAGTCGAAATTTACAAAGCATCTCTGTAAACTGATACTTGTATCATTTTAAGCACGTTTGTGCGTCATTCGACGTACGAACGTGCTTTTTTGGGTTCAACGTGGGATTTTGGAGGAAAATTTTGAAACTTTTTAAGGTTGAATACGTAAACATAGTTATAGACTGGAAACCAGACTGAAAAGGTACATGGAAGGAGGAGTCGCATGGAAACCATATTTTGGTGGTTATTGGCAGGGGGCGCTATCTTTACCGTAGTCAGTGTGCTGATTGGAGATGTACTCGGTGGTTGGCTGGATGGTGCATTGGAGCTACCGAGCCTCGATTGGTTCAGACCTGTCGTTTTACTTGGAGCCATGACCGCTTTTGGCGGAGCTGGAGTTCTGCTGACAAAGTATACTGGGCTGAGCATGGGGTGGGTCGTCGTGCTTGCTTTAGGGATTGCGTTTGTCATCGGAATACTCGTGTTCTTTGCGTTTATCAAGCCCATGGCGAATTCGGAAGTATCCAGCGGTTTCTCCATGCGTGAGCTGACTGGCCGGATCGGTGAGGTCACCATTCCTGTACCTGAGGTTGGTTACGGGGAGGTTATGATCCGCTTGGGTGCAGGCAACACCATACATACAGCATCGAGCTTCGATCACAAACCGCTTGCTGCGGGAACCCGTATCGTCGTGGTTGAGGTCGCAGAGGGCGTCGTCCGCGTAGCGTACCTGGACACATAGACGGCGCATTCGCTTAACTTGAAGGGAGCGTGATCGGGAGTGTCAAATTTGCAAGATATTGTGTTGGTCCCTGGGATTGTTGTCATCGTTATCGTCATATTAGGGATCGCTTTTTGGGCCCGTTACAAAACGGTAGGACCGGATGAAGGGATGATCGTGACGGGCTCTTTTCTGGGAAATAAAAATATTTCCGAGGATGACTCTGGACGCAAAATTAAAATTGTACGCGGCGGGGGTGCCTTCATTTGGCCTATTTTCCAGCAGTCCGAATTCATCTCTCTGTTGTCCCATAAACTGGACGTAACCACACCGGAAGTGTATACGGAGCAAGGAGTTCCCGTGATTGCGGATGGTGTGGCGATTATCAAGGTCGGCAGTTCCATTGAGGATGTGGCTACAGCAGCCGAGCAGTTCATCGGGAAGCCATTGGAGGCTCTTAGAGGAGAGGCTCAGGAAGTGCTGGAGGGACATTTGCGCGCAATCCTCGGTTCGATGACAGTGGAAGAAGTTTATCGTAATCGGGATCGGTTTGCGCAGGAAGTACAGGGCGTGGCTGCTCGTGATCTGAAAAAGATGGGCTTGCAAATCGTTTCATTCACCATCAAAGACGTGCGTGATAAGCACGGATATCTGGATGCGCTTGGTAAGCCGAGAATTGCCGCTGTGAAACGGGATGCTGAGATTGCAGAAGCCGAGGCTGTGCGGGATGCCCGGATTCAGAAGGCGCGTGCAGAACAGGAAGGCCAGAAGGCCGAACTGCTGCGAGACACCAACATTGCCGAGGCCGCCAAGGAGAAGGAACTGAAAGTGGCATCGTTTAAGAAAGAACAGGATACAGCGAAGGCAGAAGCCGATCAGGCTTATCACATTCAGGAGGCCCGTGCCAAGCAGACTGCTGTCGAAGAGCAGATGAAGGTCGAGCTGGTGCGCAAAGAACGGGAAATTGATCTTCAATCCAAGGAAATACAGGTACGTGAAAAGCAATATGATGCGGAAGTGAAAAAGAAGGCAGAAGCCGATCGGTATGCGGTCGAGCAAGCGGCGGAAGCAGATAAATCGCGTAAAATGCGTGAGGCTGAATCGCTGCAATACTCGATTGAGACACAGGCTAAAGCGTCAGCTGAACAAAAACGTCTCAACGGGCAAGCAGAAGCAGATGCAGAACGCGCCAAAGGTACGGCAGACGCAGATGTCATCCGTTTGCGTGGACTTGCAGAAGCGGAGGCCAAGGAAAAACTGGCGGAGGCGTTCCAGAAGTTTGGAGAGGCTGCCGTGCTCGATATTATCGTGAAAATGTTGCCTGATCTGGCTGGACGTATTGCCGAACCGATTGCGTCCATTGATAAACTCACCGTAGTTGATACGGGAAAAGGAGAAGGAGCAGCGCGTGTCAGCAATTATGTCACCGAACTGATGGCTACGGCACCTGAGATGCTGAAGAGTGTATCCGGTATTGATGTGGAGCAGTTAATCAAGGGGTTGACCACGGGGAAAAAAGGCCTTCATTCCGTGCCGCCTTCCGGTGAAGCGAATAAGCAGCCTCTTCCAGCCTCGGTGGAGGTAGCGCTAACAGATAAAGAATAACGATAAGTCTTTGGGGAGCATTTATCCCTAACCAAAAGACCGCTTTTCATCACAGCATTTCCCGGCAATGTGATGAAAAGCGTTTTCTTTTTATTGACCTTTAGCCGAATATTTGGTACTTTAACGTGGATTCCTCTGAGCTTCATGCTATAATTCTTAGGATCAAGGTTCTGATAAAAGAGGTGCGGATGTGAGCAGCCTAAAAGTGGCCAAAGCGCTGAATAACAATGTGATTATAGGGATGCATCCCGAGCATGATGAGGTTGTCGTGATTGGAAAAGGAATCGGTTTCAATCGCAGACCCGGCGATCTTATGCCGTTGGATTCAGTTGAAAAATTATTTATATTAAAAAGCCATGAAGAACAGGAGCAATACAAACGGTTGCTTCCTGAGCTGGATGAAAAGCTCATTGAGGTCATCGGTGAGGTGCTTCATCTTGTTCAGCTTCAAGCAAAGAAGCCTCTAAATGAGCACATACTGATTGCTTTAACTGACCATATCGCGTTTTCCATCAACCGTCATAAACAGGGAATTACGATTCATAATCCGTTTTTGTATGAGACTAGGGAAATATATCCTCAGGAATACAAGATGGCTGAGCAGGCTGTTGCTTTAATCAGGGATAAGATGGATGTAGATCTGGGAGAAGATGAAATTGGATTCGTGGCCCTGCATATTTATAGCGCCATGACAAACCAGCATATCTCCGAGGTTAGGAAGGATTCTCGTCTGATTGCTGATATGGTTCAGGTTGTCGAGACGACACTGGATTATCGTATTCCTCTTCAATCTCTTGATTATTCTCGACTGCTGACTCATCTGAGGTTTGCGATTGAACGTGTGCGCCGGGGAGAAATTGTGCAGGAGATTTATCGATTGGACAAGCTTTTGAATGAGGAGTATCCGGAAATGTATATGCTGGCCTGGAAGCTCACGAAAATTATGGAGAAAAGACTCCGTAAATCTGTGTACCCGGCTGAGGTTAGTTATTTGACAATGCATCTGCAACGGTTGTCCCAACGCAAAGAGCAGGGGGAGCAACAAAAGTGATAAAAAAGTATTGCCTCGCATTTAGTGGGGTGCTATAATCAGTTCTGCAATGAGGAAGACAACAACTGAACATTTAACGTGTTACTGATTCGATCAGGCATGAGTTGTTTTAAGTTATGATTGTTTACAGCCTACTGGGGCAAGCTATACCCCAAGGTTGTTTTCAAACATACTTAAATCGGCTCATGCCTTTTTTGTTGTTTTGCCTCTGTTCTAAATTTCAGAGAAGGATGTGGAAGGTATGTTTAAAAAGCTTTTCGGCGTTTTACAGCGTGTCGGTAAAGCATTAATGCTTCCTGTAGCGATTTTGCCAGCTGCGGGGCTTTTATTGGGTATCGGTAACATGCTGGTCAATCCTGATTTTCTCCAGTACATTCCGGCATTAAATGCGGGCTGGGTTCAATCGGTAGCGACGATCATGATGAATGCCGGACAAATCGTTTTTGATAATCTGGCCCTGTTGTTCGCAGTCGGCGTAGCCGTCGGTCTGGCGGGCGGTGAAGGTGTAGCAGGTTTGGCTGCCATCATCGGTTACCTCGTTATGAACATTACTTTGGGTACAGCCGTGGGTGTCACACCTGGTCTGATTGCTCAAAAAATACCGGGTTATGCGAACGTGTTGGGTATTCCAACGCTTCAAACCGGGGTGTTCGGCGGGATAATCATCGGTATACTGGCCGCGGCCATGTACAACCGCTTTTTCAAAATTGAGCTTCCTTCGTATCTGGGCTTTTTCGCGGGTAAGCGTTTCGTTCCAATTGCAACGGCGGTGTCCTCACTGATTGTCGGACTTGCGCTGGTTCTGATCTGGCCTCCAGTTCAACAAGGACTTAACGCAGTATCTCACTTTATGGTGTATTCCAACCCGACTTTGTCGGCGTTCCTGTTTGGGGTTATCGAACGCGCGCTTATTCCATTTGGTTTGCATCACATCTGGTATTCACCGTTCTGGTTTGAATTTGGTGAATATGTTAACAAAGCAGGTCAAACCGTTCACGGTGACCAGCAGATCTTCTTCAGCCAGCTTCGTGATGGAGTGGCGTTGACAGCAAGTACGTTCCAAGTGGGTAAATTCCCATTCATGATGTTCGGTTTGCCAGCAGCAGCGCTTGCAATGTACCATGAAGCAAGACCAGAACACAAAAAATATGTAGCAGGTATCATGGGTTCAGCAGCATTGACTTCGTTCTTGACAGGTATTACGGAGCCACTGGAATTTTCCTTCCTGTTCGTAGCTCCACTGCTGTTTGCAGTACACTGTATATTCGCAGGTCTGTCATTTATGACCATGCAAATTTTACATGTCAAAATCGGTATGACCTTCTCAGGCGGATTCATTGACTTCCTGATTTTCGGGATTATTCCAACCCGTACGCCTTGGTGGTATGTAATTATCGTCGGTCTGATTTTGGCAGTGATTTACTACTTCGGATTCCGGTTCATCATACGGAAGTTCAACTTGAAAACACCAGGACGTGAAGAAGCTACAGAAAATGTGGATGGTGCAGCAGCCGGTAGTAGTGATGAGCTCCCGCACAACATTTTGGCAGCTTTCGGTGGTTCATCAAATATCAAGCACCTGGATGCTTGTATCACACGTCTTCGGATCGAGGTTAATGAGAAATCGAACGTTGACAAAGCTCGTCTGAAACAACTTGGCGCATCGGGTGTCCTTGAAGTCGGCAACAACGTACAGGCAATTTTCGGTACACGTTCCGACACCATTAAAACTCAAATGGCTGATATCATGGCTGGACGTACACCTGCACCAGCTCCGGCGCAACCTGCTCCACAAGAGGAGAAGGAAGCTGGGGAAGAACAACAAACCATTATTGTAGAAGATATTGTAATGCCTGTTAACGGCGAATTGGTTGATATCTCCACGGTTCCCGATCCGGTATTTGCAGAACGTATGACAGGTGACGGCTTTGCGGTCGTGCCAAATGATGGAACGATTGTGTCCCCTGTTTATGGTAAAGTATTCAATGTATTCCCGAGCAAGCATGCGATTGGTATTCAATCCGATGGCGGTAAAGAAGTGCTTGTTCATATCGGGGTGAATACAGTGAAGCTTAAAGGGCAAGGATTTGACGTTTTGGTGAACGAAGGCGATCTTGTGTCAGCTGGCCAGCCTATTATGAAAGTAGACCTGGAATACGTGAAGGCAAACGCTAAATCCATCATTTCACCTGTCATTTTTACTAACCTTCCAGAAGGTTCTTCGGTAACTTTAAACAAAACTGGAGTATTGAAGGCTGGCGAAGATGGTATAATTACGATAAAATAAACTCTATGTGTTTCGGATTAGTTGATTAGGCGGCTTAGGCCGTCTGATCAATGATCTGGTATACTGCGTGTAAACAAATATTATCTTTAGGAAAGTGGGAGGAACAAATTATGCAAACAACTTTTAGAATTACGGATGAAGACGGTATCCATGCACGTCCTGCAACTGCACTGGTAAATACAGCTAACAAATTCAGCGGTGCTGAATCTTTTGCCGAAGCTAACGGTAAAAAAGTAACTTTGAAATCCATTCTGGGTGTATTGTCTCTGGGTCTGGAACAAGGTGATACTATTAACATTATCTGCGAAGGCGCTGAAGCTGCCGAAGCACTGAAAGCTCTTGAAAATGTAATCGTTAACGAAGGGCTGGGCGAAGTTCATGCTTAAAATTTCCGGGATTGCCGCTTCGGCAGGCATAGCCATTGCCCGGGCGTTTATCTTGGAGCATCCGAATTACGCTGTAGAGAGACGCGCGGTTGGTGATGTTGAAGCTGAAATCGCGAGATTGGATGCGGCTTTGGTACAATCTCAAACCGAATTGGAATCGATTAAGGAGAAAACGCTTCAGGAGCTGGGAGAGAAAAAAGCAGAAATTTTTGCATCTCACCTGCTCATCCTGAATGATCCTGAATTGATCGATCCGGTTAAAGCTAAAATCAGAGACGAGCAGCTTAATGCTGACTATGCTTTGAATGAAGTAGCTACACAGTTCATTTCCATGTTTGAAAACATGAAAAGTGCCTATTTGCAAGAACGCGCATCGGACATGCGTGATGTAACCAAGCGGATCCTGAATCACCTGCTTGGTGTTCATTTTGTTAGTCCTGCAGAAATTGCCGAAGAAACGATTGTGCTTGCAGAAGATTTGACACCTTCCGACACAGCTCAGCTGAACCGTGAATTTGTTAAAGGTTTTGCAACGAACATCGGCGGACGTACTTCGCATTCGGCTATTATGGCTCGCTCACTTGAAATTCCTGCAGTTGTGGGAACGAAAAATATATTGTCTCAAGCTAAAAGCGGCGATTTGATTATCGTTGATGGTTTGGATGGTCACGTATTCGTGAACCCTACCGAAGAGATTGTTGCGGAATACCGTGCTAAACAGGTGGCATACGACAAGCAACGCGAAGAGTGGCGCAAGCTGCGCGGCGAAGCTACAGTTTCTGTCGATGGTGTCCATGTCGAACTGGCAGCCAATATTGGTACGCCTAATGATGTAGCTGGTGTTCTGGACAACGGTGGTGAAGGCGTTGGCTTGTACCGTACGGAGTTCTTGTACATGGGACGCGATAAGCTTCCATCCGAAGAAGTACAGTATACGGCGTACAAAACCGTTCTGGAAAGAATGGAAGGTAAGCCGGTTGTAGTCCGTACTTTGGATATCGGTGGCGACAAAGAACTTCCTTATCTGGACCTGCCGAAAGAAATGAATCCGTTCCTCGGATTCCGTGCTATTCGTCTGTGTCTGGATCGCCAGGATATTTTCCGCACTCAATTGCGTGCTTTGTTGCGTGCGAGTGTGCATGGTAACCTGCGCATCATGTTCCCGATGATTGCTACGCTGAACGAATTCCGTGAAGCTAAAGCTGTTTTGTTGGAAGAAAAGGAAAAGTTGGTAGCCGAGGGTGTATCCGTATCTGAAGAAATTCAGTTGGGCATCATGGTAGAAATTCCTTCTACAGCGGTATTGGCTGACCAATTCGCAAAAGAAGTAGATTTCTTCAGTATCGGTACAAACGATCTGATTCAATACACAATGGCAGCGGATCGCATGAACGAGCGGGTTTCTTACCTGTATCAACCATACAATCCATCCATTCTGCGTCTGGTGAAAATGGTTATTGATGCCGCTCACCGTGAAGGACGTTGGGTTGGTATGTGTGGTGAAATGGCAGGAGATACAACAGCAATTCCGTTGCTGCTGGGTCTTGGACTTGATGAGTTCAGTATGAGCGCAACTTCCATTCTGCCAGCACGTAGCCAAATCTCCAAGTTGTCCCGTGCGGACATGGAAAAACTGGCTACAAAAGCTCTGGACATGCAAACAGCAGAACAGGTTGTTGAATTGGTTCAAAGCATCGAAGGCTAAGGAAGGGTATTACATTTCAAAGGTTATATCTTTTTCCAACAAAAAAATTGCTGTGTACATACAGCAGCCGGTATCTATTTAGATACCGGCTTTTTTGCATCCTTTAAGTAGAATTTGTTTTTAACTGCATGAGCAATTCAGTACAGGTTTGCGGGCTGCGGTAGTTTCGTCCAATCGTGTGACTGGAGTAGTATATGGTGCATTGAGCACCAGCTCAGGGTTCTCTTCCGCTTCCCGCGCAATATGAATCATAGTGTCGACAAAAGCATCAAGTGTTTCCTTACTTTCCGTCTCCGTGGGCTCGATCATGATGCACTCCTCTACATTCAGCGGGAAGTAAATTGTAGGCGGATGGTAGCCGAAATCAAGCAGCCGTTTGGCTACATCAAGCGTGCGCACTCCAAATTTTTTCAAGCCTCGCCCCGACATTACGAATTCGTGTTTGCAATGTCCAGGGTAGGGCAGGTCAAAATGTGGAGCGAGCCGATGCATCATGTAATTGGCATTGAGCACAGCGCATTCCGATACACGCTTTAAGCCATCAGGACCGTAGCTACGGATATAGGCGTAGGCACGAACGAGAATACCGAAGTTGCCGTAAAAGGCTTTAACCCGTCCAATAGAATCTCCCTGTTCCCGGTCCCAGTGGTACACCCCCTGCGGATCACGTACGACAAGCGGCTTGGGCAAATAAGGGATGAGCCGTTGCTTTACGCCGACAGGCCCAGCGCCGGGGCCGCCGCCTCCGTGAGGGGTACTCATCGTTTTGTGCAAATTGAGATGCACTACATCGAAGCCCATATCCCCGGGGCGGGTAATTCCCATGATGGCGTTGGAGTTCGCCCCGTCATAGTAGAGCAGACCACCCGCGTCATGCACGATGGCAGCAATGTCAGTGATTTGCTTCTCGAACAGCCCAAGCGTGTTCGGGTTGGTCAGCATGAGCGCAGCGGTGTCGTTGCCTACGGCTTGACGTAACGCATCCAGATCCACCAGCCCCTCAGGGGTGGAGGGAAGGGTGACTGTTTCGAAGCCCGCGACGGTTGCGCTGGCGGGGTTCGTTCCGTGCGAGGAATCCGGCACGAGCACCTTGGTACGTCGCTCACCACGTGCTTCGTGGTATGAGCGAATCATCATCAGCCCGGTCCATTCGCCATGGGCGCCCGCGGCGGGTTGAAGCGTGACGGCATCCATGCCGGTTAATGCAGCCAAATCATGTTGGAGCGTATGCAGTAGCTCCATAGCACCCTGGATGCTCTCCTCGGGCTGATATGGATGGATTGTGGCGAAGCCTGTATATCGGGCGACATCCTCATTCACTTTCGGATTGTATTTCATCGTACAGGAGCCGAGCGGATAAAATCCGTTGTCCACGCCGAAATTGCGCCGGGACAAGGCGGTATAATGCCGAATAACGTCTACTTCGTATACCTCGGGTAATGCCGCAGGTTCGCTGCGCAGCGCATAATCTGGCAAAAGCTCTGCCACCGGGCGACGGGGAACGTCGCACTCGGGAAGGGAATAGGCGATGCGACCCGGACGGCTCAATTCAAAAATGAGCGCTTGATCGTGTTCCTTCAACAGCCCTTGTTTCTGATCCTGTCCGGTGTGTGTCATAGCAATCCCCCCAAGGTGTGTACAAATTGGTCAATCTCTTCTTTGGTTCTTTGCTCCGTCACGGCAATCAACATGTGACCAGCAAGTTCCTCATAGTCCCGGCCCAAATCGTAGCCAGCGATAAATCCAGCAGCTAGCAGCTCGGTCTGGAGTTTGCTCATATCTGTACCCTCAGGCAGTTTAAGGGCAAATTCGTTAAAGGTCGGTGCGTTAAACGAGGCTGTTACGCCCTTCAAGCTCAGCAATTGCTCTAAAGCATAACGGCTTTTATGCAAATTTAGCTCGGCTACTTCCTTGATCCCCTGTCTACCCATGACAGACAAGTATACAGATGCAGATAAAGCTAGCAACGCTTGATTGGAGCAAATGTTAGACGTGGCCTTTTCGCGGCGGATATGCTGTTCCCGCGCTTGCAAGGTCAGCACGAAGCCGCGTTTACCGTTACGGTCTGTGGTCTGACCCACAATACGGCCGGGGATACGGCGCATATGTGCCTGAGAAACGGCAAAGTATCCACAGGTCGGACCGCCGAGAGAAGAGGAGATGCCAAGTGGCTGCGCATCTCCTACCACAATATCCGCGCCCTGTTTGGCGGGTGTCTCCAGCAAGCCAAGTGCCAGTGGGTTGGCACTGACGACCAAAAGACCTTTGTGCGCATGGATGAGATCAGCCATCGGCTTCAGGTTTTCCACGGCTCCGAAAAAGTTGGGGCTTTGGACCAAAACAGCCGCGGTCTGTTCCGATACGGCCGCCGCTAACGCATCAGCATCCGTTACGCCGTCCGAACAGCCGATTTCCACGATGTCCAAATCCAATCCACGTGCATAGGCTGCCAATACCTGACGTGCCTCCGGATGGACAGACCTTGATACGATAAGCTGTTTACGGCGGGTAGCCGCGGCGGACAGTGAGCCCGCTTCCGCCAGTGCAGTCGCTCCGTCGTACATGCTGGCATTAGCTACAGCCATGCCCGTCAATTCGCAAATATACGACTGAAATTCGAAAATGGCTTGTAGCTCGCCTTGGCTTACTTCCGGCTGATAGGGGGTGTAGGCTGTATAGAATTCCGAGCGTGAAGTGATGTGCTGGATGACGGACGGAATATGATGATCATAAATTCCTGCGCCAAGAAAGCTGGCATGTGTGTCTGTATTGGCGTTGTGTCCAGCCAGCTCGGCCAA